>Ga0190276_133_pt1 | contig 12948 bp, 11 predicted proteins | sample MCH_20Endo_J9_FD_131022 | JGI IMG/M metagenome (GOLD analysis project Ga0190276, IMG submission 131022) | Enriched cells of marine protists from Biology Centre CAS, Ceske Budejovice, Czech Republic - MCH_20Endo_J9 | ecosystem: Environmental > Aquatic > Marine > Unclassified | place: Czech Republic... | reverse complement strand
GTACCAACTTTTTTCTTTGACTCTTTATTGTATATATCAGCTGTATGTATGCCATCTTCCAAAGTTTTTTTCCAAGCATTTTCAATATTGGAAGCAATATCCCCTTGACCAATATGAACTAGCATCATGATTGCGGCATTGATTAACCCTGAAGGGTTAGCAATATTTTTACCTGCAATATCTGGAGCTGAGCCATGAATAGCTTCAAACATAGCATATTCTTTACCAATATTTGCACTACCAGCTAGACCAACTGAACCTGAAATCTCAGCCGTAATATCAGAAATAATGTCACCAAATAAATTCGATGTCACAACTACATCAAAACTTTCTGGTTTTGTTGCCAGTTTTGCTGTACCAATATCAACAATATAATGCTCATTGTCAATTTGCGGATATTCCTTAGCTATTTCGTCAAAAACTTGATGAAATATACCATCGGAAAATTTCATAATATTATCTTTACTAAAACAAGTAACTTTTTTACGATTATTGGCAACAGCATACTCAAAGGCATAACGTATTATTTTCTCACAACCAGTTCGGCTAATTAGCTTTATTGATTCACGCATATTTCGTGTATGCCTATACTCAATGCCAGCGTATAAATCCTCTTCATTTTCACGCACAATAACCACGTTTAATTTAGGGTGCAAGCTATGTACTAGTGGATGGTAGGAAATGCTAGGCCTAATATTTGCATATAAACTCAGCGCTTTTCTTAAAGTAACGTTCAAACTTTTATAACCACCTCCTTGTGGCGTAGTTATTGGTGCTTTAAATAAAATTTTAGTACGCTCTATAGACTCCCATGTTTCAGGGGCGATTCCGGATGTATAGTTCTTTTTATATAATTTCTCACCAATATCAATCATTTCAATGCGAATCTTAGCTTCGGCTTTTTTTAATATCTGCAGAGTTGCTTCCATTATCTCTGGCCCAATGCCATCACCATATGCCACTGTAATTGGAACTATTTTATCCATAATATATACCTTTTTTATTTACTGCTTACACTTTACTGGAATAACTTCAAATACCGAATGCTCGAAAGAGTTAATAGATAAATTATGTGGAAATAACCACCCATCAAAAACTATTTTTACATCTTCTTTATCTTCATAATCAATTATGGTTAAAGCAATTCCGTCTTTAAAACCATTTTTGCTCGTATCAATAATACATTTATTCAACATCATTGATAAAGTGCCAAATTCATATTGTTGCTCAATCTCTAGGGTTATTCTTTCCGATTTTGATGTAATTTTATTAAGAATAATCACTTCTGCTTTTTGATAGTACAAATAATCTTCTGCAATGATCTGATCATCCTCTGCAGTTAGCTGTTCAGCAGTAGCTTTATTGCTACAACATATGAAAAACAAAAATATTGCAATAATTTTTTTTAACATCATCACCAAAATTAGTCACTTAATATTTTATTAATTGTCAATAATTACTATAACTGAAGATTAGCTTGATCACAACTAAACTAATCGTACTACTTATGTTTTTTATGAATTATAATTTCCAATTATCAGCAATCCACTTTGTAGAGCGGACATATTTTAGGAAATTACCATAAAAGCTACCTTTAATAGCCTCCGGAATAGTAGGCTTACCATGAAAAACTACGATTTTAACGCCCTTAGGTTGCACCGGCTCTTTAAAATATCTGATTATATAAGAAGGAATACAATGCCTTTTAAAGCTTCTGCACCAAGAGTCGGGCCAATATTTTATATCACCTATTTTTTTTGAAAGTAAAGTTTTTTATATTGTGCCAGAAATCGACTATATTATCTTTGCATGTTAAACATAATATTCTGACCCTTTGCAAAAAGCTTTTTGTAGTATTTTTTGATTTTTGTAATATATTACTCATAATATCTATATTAGATTTAATAAATTACGGATATTTTTGCATAATTTACCTAAATATCAAATAAATTATGTATTATGATGTCTAACAAATAATATTTAAGGTAAGACTATGTCAATACTAGCACGAAAAATTCAAAAAATAAAACCTTCACCAACTCTTGCTGTAACTTCAAAAGCTAGAGAACTAAAGGCTAAGGGAATTGATATTATATCACTTGCTGCAGGAGAGCCAGACTTTGATACTCCAGATAATATTAAACAAGCAGCTATTAAAGGCATTCAACAAGGCAAAACAAAATACACGCCAGTTGCAGGGACTAATGAGCTAAGGCAAGCAGTATGCGATAAGTTTCAAAGAGAAAACAACCTAAACTACGATATTAATGAGGTTATTATTGGCACCGGTGGCAAACAAATTATATATAATTTGTTAATGGCAACCATCAATGATGGTGATGAAGTGATTATCCCTACCCCTTACTGGGTATCGTACCCAGATATGGTTTTATTATCTGGTGGAAAACCTATCTTTGTTGATTCAACGATGGATCAGGATTTCAAACCAAAAATCAGCGATATAGAACAATCTATCACCAACAAGACCAAATGGCTTATTCTTAATTCACCAAGTAACCCATCTGGAGCAATATATACCTCTAATGATTTAAAGGAAATTGCTAAACTAATGGAAAAATACCCTGATTTGCATGTTATGACTGATGATATTTATGAACATATTATGTTTGATGATTGCGCATTTCATAACCTAGCTTCTGTTGCATCAGAAAAATTAAAAGATAGAATATTTATAATAAATGGTGTTTCCAAAGCTTACTCTATGACTGGGTGGAGAATAGGCTATGGCGCAGGTCATCGAGATATCATCAAAGCAATGTCTGTTATTCAATCACAAAGCACCTCTAATCCTTCATCCATTAGTCAAATAGCAGCCTTGGAGGCTCTAACAGGCACGCAGGATTATATAACTCCTAACGCACGCAACTTTCAGCAAAAACGTGATATAGTAGTAAAATTATTAAATGGCATAGATGGTATTGAATGCCGCGAGCCAAAAGGGGCATTCTATCTCTTTCCAAAATGCAGCGCCTTATTTGGCAAAAAGGATTTAAATGATAATGTAATTAATAACAGTACGGACTTAGCTACTTATTTCTTAGAAAAAGCTAATGTTGCAGTAGTTCCAGGAATAGCTTTTGGCATGGATGATCATTTACGAATTTCCTACGCTACTTCTATTGAATTATTAAAAGATGCTTGCGAAAGACTCCGCCAAGCAATAGGTCAACTAAAGTAGAGTAGAATTTATTATTTTTTATGTTTAACAAACCATTTAAAAGATTAGCTAAAACGCAATTTATACAAAATATTGCCACATATATTATACGTTACTATTTGATATTAGTATATAAAACTTCAACATGGAAAATCATTTGGCAAGATGACAATCTTGAACAAAAAATAAATGATATGGGACCTAGCCTTATCACATTTTGGCATAATCGTTTGGCATTTGGTCTTCATGTATTTGGTGATTATCGCAACATACAAGCCCTTACCTCTTTACATCGAGATGGGCAAATTATTACTAATGTAATTCAAGCAATGGGCCATAAGGTAATACAAGGATCAACTAATAAAAAACCACTTGGTGCTATTAAATCTATTTTAAAATGCGTGAGAGAAAATGGAAAAATAATCATCACTCCAGATGGGCCAAGAGGGCCTATCTATCAAGTAAACAGCGCTGTGACAAAGATTTCTTATAAATATGATGTACCAATTATTCCTATGTCATGCGCCTCTGATAAGTATTTTGAGTTAGATAGCTGGGATAAAATGATTTTACCTAAACCCTTTAGCAAGATTTATGTTATATTCGGTAAAATATTAACTTTATCTGGAGATGAAAACCAAGATAAGCAGCACTTAACTCAAACTATGATGAATCTATCAAATCTGTCTGAGCAATACCTTAATGGAGGAAAAGATAAATAATGTTTTTAATACATTTGTATAATGTCTTACACTTATTAATATTGCCATTTTACATCATTGTTGCCATTGTGCGGCTAGTTATGCAAAAGGAGAGCGGGTCTTCTATACTACAAAAATTTGGTATTTATAGCTCAATAAGGCCCAAAGGAAAAATAATTTGGATTCACGCAGCCAGCGTTGGAGAATCAGTGATTGCCCTGACATTAATTAACTATATGGTAAAAAAATACCCTGATCATAAGTTTTTAATCACAACAATTACTCTATCTTCTGCAAAAATTATACAAAAAAACCTATCTTCTCGTATATTACACCAGTTTTTACCAGTTGATACTTTGCTTACGGTAAATAGGTTCTTAAAATATTGGCAACCAAACCTAGGTATCTTTATTGAATCTGAGTTATGGCCTTGTATTATTACTTCTGCATCAAAAAAGGTGCCTTTATTATTAATTAATGCTAGATTATCAGATAAATCATATCGTCATTGGCAATACTACCCTGCCCTTTTTCAAGCGATTACCAATCGTTTTAGCTTAGTCTTAACCCAAAGCAAAAAAGATCGAGATAAATTTCATAATTTAGGGTATACGAAACCTATTAATTTAGGTAACATCAAATTTTCTAATATGCCTTTAAATATCGATAATACTGAACTAGAAAAAATTCACAAACAGTTGCTAAATAAAAATATATTTCTTGCTGCAAGCACTCATAAAGAAGATGAAGAAATTATTTTACCTATCATTAAAAAACATCGAGGACTTAATTTATATTATCCTATAATAGTGCTTCGTCATCCAGAAAAAAGACAAAGAATAATAGATTTATGTAATAAATTAGGACTTAGCTACGAATTACGCTCACAGACTAACTTGCCTAAATTCAGTAAAGACTTATATATCGTTGATACATTTTCCGAATTAGGTTTATTTTATAGCCTCTCAACTTTAACTTTTGTTGGCGGATCTTTTTATCATGGTGGACATAATGTAGCCGAGCCTGCTTTTTTTAATAACATTATTTTATTTGGCCCAGATATGAGTAATTTTCAAAATATCGCTGAAGATATGGTTGCAAATAAAGCTGCATTACAAATTACGCATGCAGATGAGTTAAGCAGTAAGTTAGAAAATATTTTTACTAATTTAGCAGAAAATAATGTCTATCAAGAAAATTCCCTGAAATATGTTAATAACAAAAAAGAAATAATCCATAATTATATCCAACATATCAAATGCTTTTTATAATATACACATGATAAAATTAAACTATCCTAAATTTTGGCAAACAAATAGCTGGCTATCTTTACTACTTACTCCAGCTAGTTGGATATATTTACTGTTTGGAAAAATACGTTTATGGGTTACTAAACCCATTAAAATACCCGCTTTCGTTATTTGTGTGGGGAATATTACAGTCGGTGGAAGCGGCAAGACTCAAATCGTTAAATGGTTATGTCAAAATTTACAACCAAAATATAATATCTTGGTTGTTACTAAAGGATACGGTTCCAATCTTAAGCAAGCTAAGATTGTAAGCGCACAAGATTTAGCAAGTAATGTTGGTGACGAGGCAAAGCTACTATCATCTTATTCAAACGTCATTGCTGCAAGATCACCTCAAGAGGCTCTGCCTTTAATAAAAGAAGCAAAGCCCGAAATAGTTATTTTTGATGATGGTTTGCAGAATCCTGGCTTTATTAAAGACATGAATATTTTAGCCATCAATACAGAAAGAGGTTTCGGTAATCAGAAAATATTTCCAGCTGGCCCCTTAAGGCAAACTCATCATTCAGTGGATGCAAGGATTGATTGTAATATTTTAATTGGTAATAAACCCTTAAACACACTAATAAATACAAAGTCCCCATGCTTTAATGCGCAAATAGAAGCAGAGAATTATAAATCTACAAAAAACTATTTAGCATTTAGCGGTATTGCTAATCCAAACAGTTTTTTTGACCTGCTTAATAGCTTATCGTTCAAAGTAAAGCATACAATATCATTTCCAGACCATTATAATTATGGACCAAAAGATATTAAAACGCTACTCAATAATGCTAAACAAAAATCTCTACATCTAATTACTACAGAAAAAGATTACGTAAAATTACAGAATATGGTAAATATTGAATATTTACCAGTTAACTTAAAAATTGATAATGATAAAGAACTAATAAAATTTATTTATGAAAAAATTACGATATCTAACTGAATATATTATATTTAAAGCACTTATTACTTTTCTGCGGTGTTTAGGCATTAATAAGTCAACAAATATTTGTTCGTACATTGCGCGTAAAATTGGCCCCTACTTACCCTATACCAAGATCGCCCGAAACAACTTACAAAAAGCTTATAAAGACCAGGAAATTGATATAGAGTTAACAATTACTGATTTATGGGATAATTTTGGTAGGTATGTTGGCGAGTTTCCTTTCATTAATACTTTAAGTAAGGAAGAGCTCAACCAACGAATCACGATGACCGGGCTAGAGAATATTAGGCATCTTCAGCAACAGAATAAACCTTTTTTGCTATTTCTTGGTCATCAGGGTAATTGGGATTTTTTAATTCGTAGGATTACTGACATTTACCCTAAATTTGGAATAATATACCGCAAAGCAAACAACCCTTACGTTGATAAAGATGTTTTAGGTGAGCGCCAAAACGATCCTAACATTACCTTAATTCCAAAGGGCACGTCTGGATCAAAAGATTTACTAAAAGTTATCAAAAAACGTCATGCTATTGCAATGCTAATTGATCAAAAAATGAATGACGGTATAGAAGTTCCATTCTTTAACATGAAAGCAATGACCGCACCAGCTATCGCTAGATTCAGCCTAAAATATGATTATCCTATAGTCCCTGCACAAATAATACGCAAAGGCAAAACTAGTAATTTTGAAGTAATAATCCATTCACCTTTAAAATACGAAGCAACTGGCTCTTTAGAAAAAGATTGCTATAATGTTATGCTAAAAATTAATAAGATGCTTGAAAAATGGATCAGAATGCATCCAAGTCAGTGGTTCTGGTTTCATAATCGTTGGAAAGACTAAGGTTACTATATACCACTATGACGTTTATATTTTGCTACTGTTTATATTTTTAACTAGTTAGTTTGAAAATAGTTTGATATTCTATAATGTAAGTGCAAAAAATCAACTAATCAAATGATTCAAAACAAACATATTATTAGGCTATCTTTTATTGGGCTCTTCCTCAATATTATTGCTAATATTGTGATGTATCGTTATTTTATGATTGAAGAGGTGATATTAAAGCAAACCGCGCAGAATAACACCTATCTTGTGCAAACTTATCAAAATGAAGTGTGGGACAAAAGTCAAGAAGCTGTAGATCAATTTAACAGCGAAGAAGAATCTATATTTACTAATAAAAATGTAATTGACTATATACAAGATTCAATCAGATTTTTTCAAAATATCAATTCTGTTGTCAATATTTACGATAAAAATGGTAATAAAATTATTACTAATAGTAATAATCAGGAAGAGTATATGTCGGTTAAAGTAAATGCTAGTTTTTATAGCAGCGCATTGCATAAGCTCGATAGTCTGCTACTGACAAAATATATGCCCAAAGACCCTATTAATGATGCTTATAAAGGCAAAACTTCACATTCTCTGGTAGCTCGCTCTTTTTCAAGCCACCACGAACTGACAAAATCTTTTATTAAAAGCTATATCCCTTTAATTAGTGCGACTGATGGCAAGTTCCAAATCGAAGGGATAGTAGAGATTAATACTGATATTACAAATGAGTGGGATGACATCACCTATCTTGAAAAACGCGCTATAATAATTTTTGTTATTATTTTCTTAGTATTTTTTAGTATCGTAATGTATAACACTAATTACGCACAAAATATCATTAATAAACAGTTTGAAACTAACAGAGCTTTAAAAGAAGCAAAGACGAGAGCTGAAACTGAGAGTTCTGCAAAAACTGAGTTTTTAGCAAACGTTAGTCATGAGCTACGCACACCGCTTAATGCCATTATTGGCTTTTCTGAGATTATAATTTCTGAAACTTATGGTAAAATTGAAAATAAGCAATATACTGACTATATAAATGATATAAACAACTCAGGAAAACATCTTTTAAGTGTTATTAATGATATTTTAGATTTCTCCAAAGCGGCCGCGGATAAACTTAAAGTAGAAAATGTAGAGCTAGACTTAAATAAGCTTGCCTCTTCTAGCATGCGGTTTGTTAAGCCAAGAGCAGATGCTGCAGAAATAGAATTAATTGAAGAGTTACCAAAAAACCATATAGTAATTGTTGCGGATCCAAAACGTTTGAAACAAGCTTTGCTGAACCTACTATCAAATGCAGTGAAATTTACACAATCAGGAGGTAACGTGACTCTTAGCATTTCTAAAAACACCTCAAGAAAACTTGTGCACATAGCTGTTAAAGATAATGGTATTGGTATGGATGATAGCCAGATACCAAAAGCTTTATCCTCGTTTGGACAAGTTGATAATCGATTAAGTCGTAAATATGAAGGTACTGGTCTTGGTTTGCCTCTTACTAAAAAACTAGTTGAGTTAATGGGTGGGAAGCTTAATATAGAAAGTCAAAAGAACAGAGGTACAAAAGTGACTATTACTTTTAAATATGATGAAAATATTCAGTTTTAGTCAGCGATAGAAATAAAATGAAATCTATAAGTAACTTGGTAATGATTTGATAAATTTATTACTATCATTAAGAATAGCCTGTTGTTTTTCATTACTCATTTTATCATAAATACGATACATCATAGATATTCTGGGGTTACTATTTAGCTTATCACGATTTCGCACTAAAAAATCCCAATATAGGTAATTAAACGGACAAGCATCTTCTCCATTCTTTTTAGTAACTTTATAATGACATTTTTTACAATAATCAGACATTTTATTAATATAAGACCCTCCTGCTGCATAGGGCTTACTTGCGAGATCACCACCATCGGCAAATAAAATCATACCAGACACATTGGGTAGCTCAACCCACTGATATGCGTCAGCATACACTATTAAATACCACTCATTCACATATTTAGGATCAATGGCTGTAAGTAGTGCAAAATTGCCAAGCACCATTAATCGTTGAATATGATGGGCATAAGCAGTTTCTTTTGTTTGAATAACGCATTGTTTTATACAATTCATTTTAGTATCAGCGTTCCAATAAAATTCTGGTAGTTTATTTTTAGCATTAAAAAAATTTTCTTCTTCATATTGAGGCATTTTTAACCAATAAATACCTCGTACATATTCTCTCCATCCTAAAATTTGACGTATGAACCCTTCAACAGAATTTAACGGAGCTAAATCTTTATAATAGGCTTCTTCGGCCGCATGAATACACTCTAGTGGCATAAGAAGACCACAATTTAAATAAAAACTTAAATGCGAATGATACATCCAAGGTTCATCCTCAATCATTGCATCTTGATATTTACCAAAATCAGATAATCTATATTTTATGAACTGCTCAAGTGCAGTCAATGCTTGTTGACGGTTTATAGCAAAATGAAAATTTTCTGTATCTCCAAAGTGATCTGCAAATTTTTTTTCTACCAAGTGAATGACTTCTTGAGTAATTTCATTTGGCTTTGATTGATATGTATCAGGTATTTCTAACTGCTCCTTGGGACTTTGTCTATTTTCAAAATCATAATTCCACTTACCCCCTACTGGCTTATCCCCGCGCATCAATATTTCATGTTTTTGCCTCATATGACGGTAGAAAAATTCCATCCTTAATTGCTTTTTCTTACCCGCCCATTCTTGAAAACCTTCAGCATCAATTAAAAAACGATTATCTTTAATGAGTTTTAACGGAGTAGAAATACTCTTTTTTATCTTTTTCAAACACGCTAAAACTCTATATTCTCCAGGAAAACTTACAATTATATTGTCAATATGATATTCTTTCTCTATTTTTTCAATTTCACCTAGTAAAGTCTGCGTATTATTTTTATCTGTTAATTTGATATGACGAACTTTATACCCTTTATCTTTTAGCTCGAAAACAAAATGGCGCATTGCAGAAAGCAGTAATATAATCTTTTTTTTGTGATGCTTAACATATGTAAAATCAGTTAATAATTCTGGTATCAAAATAAGATCGTGCTCTTTGTCGCACCCCTTCAGACTAGAAATAGTATGGGATAGCTGATCCATTAAGATAATGCGTAAAGATTTGATTTTCATATTACCATATATTATATTTGACAATTATAGTCTATTACGATAATTTCAAATTTCAATTATAAATACAGAGACTTATGAAAAAATTATTATTAATTTTAATACCATTCATTTTATGCAGTTGTGCAAGTGACATGGCACACGATACCTATAGTAATGATTCAACATTAAATATCGCTTTATCAGGCAAAGTCCTATCAGCACGTCAGGTTGTAGTAAAAAGCAAGGATCAAACAGCTGTTACTAGTGGCGCTGGAGGATTAGTAGGTGGCGTCCTTGGTCACAATATTACTCATGGAACAAGCAATAACACGCGCGCTATTTCAACAGTAGGAGGCGCGCTAGTCGGTGGCGTCATTGGTTCAAGATTTGGTACGCATAAAGCAACTGAGTATATAATAAAAGTAGATAAATCACAGCTGAGTAAAGATTACTATTCAGGTTCAAGGTCCATGCGTAATTCAATCGAAGCTATTAAAGCCACTGGTCTAATTACTGTTGTGCAAACCAATAGTAAAAAATCGCCAGTACATTTTCATAATGACCAAGAAGTAGTAGTGATCATATCACCAAATAGAACTAGAATTATTCCAAGCTCTTAAATTAAACTGTTCCAGTTATGACTAAAAGCTATAATAGTTTTTTTATTATTTTATTTTGTCTATTTCTAGAATCATGCGCTTGTAATACTACAGTTAGGCAGTCTACAAACATTGATCAATTACGGCATAATTCTCAGATTATTATTTTGCCAACTCGATCTGAATTTTACGAAGAGTGCAAGATTGGGGGCATGAAGTGCGTTGATGAGTATGATAATGAAGAAGCTTCTAATACTGTAAAATATGAGTTGTATAATAAAGGCTATCGTAATACAAAGTCTATATCAGGAAAAGATCTTCATGAACAAAAAATAGTTAAGCAGTGGAGTGGGTTTACTGATAGCGTAATCGAATCAATGAATAGGTTATATGCAACAGAACGGTGGGCAAAAGAAGATGCCTTAGATATTCATGAAATTTTAGATTACAAAAACAATTTCTTAAGAAGCGATCCCAAAGTTGATTATATCGTATTTTTAAAACATAAAAGTACACATAAAACATTGGGTTTAAGTGATAATATTGCTGTTGACAGCATGGTTAATTTACTTATTTCTTCGGACTGGACAAACACTCATCAACAAAAATACTCTGATAAGTTAATGCTAAGTATTGCAGTCATTAATGCAAAAACTTATGAGCTTATATATAGTAATAAAATGTATAATCTCTTTAATCTACCAATATGTTTAAATCGTCAAGGAATAGTGGGTGAACATAGAAAAATACTGGATAAACAAGTGAAAAATATTTTAAATGACCTGCCCTAAACACATTAAATTATTATGCCTAACAGCTCTACGTTCTGAGTAGGCATAAAAGATATATTTACTATTGCCTTTTCTATTTTAGTAGTGTATAAGTAACGAACATAAAAGCATTCGGGGCATAGCGCAGCCTGGTAGCGCATCTGGTTTGGGACCAGAGGGTCGGGAGTTCGAATCTCTCTGCCCCGACCATCTTTTGAATTTCTTCCAACATCAATAAACACCTGGCATTCAAGGGTATCAAAATCCGTTTTTTCAAGGTAAAAACCATAGCAGAATTACATACGTTTTTTGGCTGAGCCAGGAATAAGCCTGCACGAGAGAATGACTTATTATGATATATTCTGGCTTATTGTGTAGTCATGTCAAAAAATTACTCTAAAATTCATTTCACTTAAAAGATATTTCATATGATTATTCAGATAATCTAATAGTTAAAAATGTTGATTTTTACATTTATATAAATTGATTCTTTCTGTTATTAAAGTGCTTAATCAATTTAATCGCAATGCCTCAATAAAGTTTGATATATCGCCCAATACAGTAAGAAACTGGTATAAACGGTATAAAAAGGAAGGGAATTACCTAGCTAAAAAAGTAGGAGGCAAAAAAGGCAGAGTAACATCAGAAGAAATAGCGTCTTATATAAAAAATTACCAAAAAGTAATGATTTGGATATATTTATGATTGATTTTTAAAAAAATTCATTTATATTCATGACTCTAGGCAGTTAATCTGCAAAAAAGCAAAGAAACAGTAGAAATACAGTAAAAATGAAAGTTATAAAAAACCCACCAACCTTTGTTGAAGCAGTCCTGGAGTTGCTATCATCGATGTGTAAAATAAAAACAAAAACAGTAGGGGACCAGCAAAATCCAACAATTTTGTTTGCGAAGGAAAAACATACTTTTGGTAAAATTGAAGAAGAAAATCTCTGGCTGAAGAACGAACAAGATGAGTATAAGTTAGTTGGCAAAGAAACCCTAGCTTACCGCGATGAGCTCCTCAAAGCAGCAACCAAATCTTTTTGGGCAGTTAAGGAAAAGGCGGAAGCTGAAGAGAAGGCCAAAGAGGCAACTCAAAAACAACGGCAGTAATTGCAATATCTGGCTTAAAATAGAGGTTTGTTGGAGATTGCCGCCTGCGCGGCAATGACGTCAACGGGGGAAATATTTGCCACTTAATATCTGTTATCTTCGGGCTTGATTCGCCAGATCTAAAACGGCTAGAAAAACCAGTTTGCAGTATCTTGTGCTGTCATTACCGCGAAGGCGGTAATCTAGAAAAAAGCAGTAATAAACTTGACTTTGATAAAAACTAGCGGTAGAATCAATCTCGGAGTTTTTAACAAACGTTGAAAGCTCTGGAGTGTAGAAACTCTTGATCCAATGCGGTTGACCCGCCGTAAAAAAGGGGCTTTTCTCTAGTTTGAAATTTGTATGTT
>Ga0190276_132_pt1 | contig 13330 bp, 6 predicted proteins | sample MCH_20Endo_J9_FD_131022 | JGI IMG/M metagenome (GOLD analysis project Ga0190276, IMG submission 131022) | Enriched cells of marine protists from Biology Centre CAS, Ceske Budejovice, Czech Republic - MCH_20Endo_J9 | ecosystem: Environmental > Aquatic > Marine > Unclassified | place: Czech Republic... | reverse complement strand
CCTCTCCTATTTGGTTACTCCGTAGATTCAGAGAAGTAAGAGAAGAGTTGGTTTTTAGCGCCTCTGCTAACGCTGTTCCTCCTGCCTCTCCTATTTGGTTACTCCGTAGTTTCAAAGAAGTAAGAGAAGAGTTGGTTTTTAGCGCCTCTGCTAACGCTGTTCCTCCTTCAGCTCCTATTTGGTTACCCCATAGATCTAGAGAAGTAAGAGAAAAGTTGGTTTTTAACGCCTCTGCTAACGCTACTCCTCCTGCAGCTCCTATTTGGTTACCCCATAGATCCAAAGAAGTAAGAGAAGAGTTGGTTTTTAGCGCCTCTGCTAACGCTACTCCTCCTGCCTCTCCTATTTGGTTACTCCGTAGATTCAGAGAAGTAAGAGAAGAGTTGGTTTTTAGCGTTTCTGCTAACGCTACTCCTCCTGCCTCTCCTATTTGGTTACTCCGTAGATTCAGAGAAGTAAGAGAAGAGTTGGTTTTTAGCGTTTCTGCTAACACTATTCCTCCTTCGGCTCCTATTTGGTTACCCCATAGATCCAAAGAAGTAAGAGACGAGTTGGTTTTTAGCGCCTCTGCTAACGCTATTACTCCTTCATTTCCTATTTGGTTAGTCAAATTTATTTCGGTCCAATCAGTGCTTGGATTATCTAATATTTCTTTTAAACTAGTTGTTTTGGTCATATGTATCAAACCTTTGGATGAATTAACTTACACATTATATTTATATTTTTTTAAATAAATTGTAAAGATTTTTTATAATACAGAGTTTTACCAGGCTTTATGAAGTGTAAATTCTGTTGCACAGAGGGCGTGAGGAAGTGAATTTATTTCGGTAAGATGAAAATCACTGCAATTAACCGTAAAGATATCAGTAAATTCCACTGTAATATGCATGAGAAAAAACATACTGGTAATCGTTGTTTAGAGATTATTTCAAAAATACTAAACCTTTGTGAAGAGTGGGAATATCGTGAAGATAACAGTAATCCATGCCGTAAAATTAAGAAATATATAGAATGATATACTATGATTTAGACTGATATATTGTGATATGGGTCAGAAAAAATATAAATGTTGAAAAAAGCTTGTATAGAAGACAAAACCTGATGTTCTAGCCGGTGTACTTCCCGAGACATAGGTAACAGACAATTCCGATCACATAGGTTACACTTTTATCATTTGAGGAGTATTCAAATGACATGGAAAAAGAGTGATATTATGGACGAAAAACTAAAATTTATAGCAAGAGTCTTAGAAGGAGAAAAGATAGCCCCATTGTGTAGAGAATTTGGGATTTCAAGAAAAACCGGACATAAAATATATAATCGTTATAAGGACTCCGGTCTTGAAGGCCTTCAAGACCGGAGTCGCCGGCCATACAGACAAGCAAACCAATTGCCTTATCAGGTTGAACGGGCAATATTAGGCATCAAAAAAGAATATACTAGCTGGGGAGCACCAAAAATCCGTGAAAAATTAATTCGAATGTTTCCAGATATTCACGCACCCGCAATAAGCACAGTACATGCTGTTTTAGACCGGAATAATCTAGTAAAAAAACGTAAACAACGTCTGTACAAAGCCGAAGGAACAACTCTGTCAACACCTAAAAAAGCTAATCAATTATGGTGTTGTGATTATAAAGGAGAGTTCATGTTAGGAAATAAACAATATTGTTATCCATTAACAATCACCGACTCTTATTCTCGTTATTTATTAGCCTGCGAAGGCCTGGAGTCTACTAAAGAAGCTGGCGCATTTTCTGTTTTTGAGGCTATATTTAAAGAATTTGGTTTGCCAGATGCTATTCGTAGCGATAATGGTTTACCCTTTGCTTCTCCTAATGCATTGCATGGTTTAAGTAAATTGTTTGTTTGGTGGCTTAGACTGGGGATAAAAATAGAAAGAATAAAACCGGGCAATCCCCAACAAAACGGTCGGCATGAGCGTATGCATAGGGTTCTAAAGCAGGAAACTGCAAAACCTCCTGCTTTTAGCTTTTTACAGCAGCAAGAAAAATTTGATCAATTCCAAAAAGTATACAATTTAGAACGCCCGCATCAAGGTATTGCAAATAAATATCCGGATGAACTGTACACACCTTCTGTTAGGCAATATCAAGGTTTAATGGACGTAGACTACCCCTTTGCTGACAAAATCCTTACCATTACAAAATGCGGTAGAATATGTATCGAGAATAAAAAAATCAATGTAAGTACGGTGCTTTCAGGGCAAAAAGTTGGTATTACCCAAGTTGATGATAAAATTTGGCTTGTACAATTTATGAATTATGATGTAGGATATTTTGATACGGATACTTGTAGATTGGAACCTACATCTAATCCTTTTGGGGTAAAACTGTTGCCCATGTGATCAGAATAAACTGTTACCTATCTCTTCAGTATATACCCGGTTGTGGCTGGTTGCGGGAGCTGGATTTGAACCAACGACCTCCAGGTTATGAGCCTAGACGCTATGATTTAATGAGACGGTTAAATTATCGCTAAAGTTGTTCTAAGGAAAAGACGCCTAAACCCCAGTATTAATCAGCTATTCAAGGGTTAGGTACGCTTAAAAATATCACCAAATATATCTCTTATTTTAACCAACAAAAACCACCCCAAATCCCCCCGAGCCAGGAATAAGCCAGCACGAGAGACCGATCTATTATGATTTATTCTGGCTTATTGTGAGATGACTTCAAGAGTTTCTTGTTCTCCTAATAAATCTTGTGTAAATTTTTCATATTTACTCCAGTTCTCTTCTATTGTTGTATATAAATTAATCATTGATGAATTTTCTGTAGCTTGACTAATTTGACTTGTAAGGCTTATTATTTTTTCTTGGTAGCAGCTTAATTTCTGCTTGCAGTTTTTTGTTTCTATAGGGTATTCTGGGTTTAAATCTTCCTTGTATTCATTTTTAAATATTCTCACCAGACCTATTATTTTCAATTTTTCATCATCATCTGAATTGTTCTTAATTTTGTTTACCATACTATATTTAATTTTGCTCATATAAGATAATGCCTTATTACAATCTTTAAATTTTTGTAACTTCTCCATTTGATCGGTACGTTCTTTCTTTATTTTTGCTTTTTTTTCGTTTTCTAAAAGAATACGTTGTTGTCCTTGCTGCAATTTCTTGATTTCTTTTAACTTTTTTTCATGCGAATCTCTTGAGTTAATTAAGGTTTCCATTTCTTTTATCTTAGACCGTAAATCTTCAATAGAATTAATTTCGTTAAGAATTCTAAGATCAGTTATGCTTAAGTCTTTTTCATTTATGTCTGGAATTGTTATATTTTCAGGGGCTATTTTGTCATTATCATGATTATGATCTGAGTATTTTTGAATTATTTGTTTAAATTGCTGTCTTATATTTTCGTTATTGCGCAAATAGTCAGGAATTTTCCATTTTTCATACGCTGTACCGTGAGTACCACTATAAATAAACTTTCCTATACTTTCTTGTTTGTCACATTCTTGATTAAATAATTTAAAAACTTCGTTACAAAAAAAGCAAGTTAATTTACTTATACCAAGAACCTTTTCGCTGCTTTCATTATAAATTTTATCAAGAATCTGCATTTCCGCATGTATTTTTCTGTTCAAAAACTGTTTTTTGTCCAATATGATTAGCTTTATAATATTTTTCGATATATCTGAGCCCAGGGTTAAAACTTTATGCGAAAATATTTTAAAAGCACTATGCAGTCTTTTAATCTTGTATAATTTACTGTGTAATTTATCATTTTCATCTTGATTAGCAGGAGAATTGCTTTTAAAATACTTTAATAAATCATTAATGCTACTTATGTTTGTCTTAATAAATTCATTATGATCTTCTGAAGTTTGAATGTCTTGTATATTTTCCACGAAAGGAACGCTTCTATTTATTGCATTATTCAAGTGTTTGTCATACAATTTATACAATAAAACAAACGGCTTTTTAATACTTTCTTTTAAGTCATTCCAATGTTCTTTTGCATAACTAGCTCTGTCATTACTAGCAATCAACAATTCTTTTTTTTGATTGTCATAAAAGACAGCGGCACATTTATCTAGACCAGTCAAAATAATAGCTAGTTCATTAAGAAAACTTAACTTATCTTTGTGCTCTTCATTTATTTCGCTTATTTCCTGTTTAGATAAAGATTTTTTATATATTATATTACCTTTATTTAAGCTAGATGCCTTTTTTGAATTAAAAAGATCCTCTATAGCTTTTTCCAAACTATCTGTTAGTTTAGTAGATTCCTTAGAACAACTTTGTGTCTCTTGTTTATAACCTCTCCTTGATCTTTTTTGCCCATTTTTAGGTTGTTTCTTGGCCATACAAAATTATGCTCCTCTATTCTACATATTCAAATTCAATAAGAAAATCTTCATATTTCTCGGCATATGGTTGATAATAATTTTCTAATATATCTATTGGTTCTTGACTAAATTTATCTTTTTCAAAGGCATAATCTATTTTTTCGTTGGCTTCTTCTAATAAATATCTTATTACCTCCCAGCAATCATTTTTTTCAACTATACCATGACAGGCACTATGTAATAAATTAGACTGATTTTGATCAGTAATTGTTATGTCTCCATTATGTACGATTAATGCTTTCAAAATATCTGTACTACCATTCTTAGCTGCAACATGTAAAGGCGTGATATCATGTACCCCTTTTGAATTTGAATCTGCTTTATGCGTTAATAGTGCTTTCACTAAGTTTTCTTTTTTATTAAAAACAGCTGTATGTAAAAGTGAATTTCCTATACAATCTTTATATTCTATTATGCTTTTTATTTTATCATTTTTGGTGTTCCAATATTCGCTTATTATTTTGGTTACTACATTGTCGTTTTCTTTTAAACATAATTTATGAAACAATGTTTCACCTAACTTGTTTTGAGTATCAATTGAAAACCCTTGTTTTGTTAAAAAATCTACATGTTGTTTTGTTTGAGCAAAATGTAATAAATTATCATATCTAAATCCTATTCTGGTTATTGGTAATACTTCACTGTAAGTATCAAATATTGTTTCAAATTGATTAAAAAAGCTTTTTTCCATCAGCATATTCATTACCTCTATATAATGAATATTGATGCTAATATCTTTGCAGTCTAAGTGATCTAATATTTTTTTTATTATAAGATTTTTATACTTTGATTCGGACAATGTTGATTTTTTGGTTAGGTTTTGTTTCGTTAAATCTTTGCGCCAATCTCTTAACAGTTTGTCTAGTTTTTTCTTAACTTCTTTGTTGAGTCTCTCTTTTTCTTCATAAAATTTATCCTCTGCTAGTTCTGTCTCTTTAAGTTTTATTAATAGTTTTTTATATTCTTCTGGTGATTCTTTTTTTATTTGATGTTTCAGTCGTGATGATAAATGTTTCTTTATTTTATTAGTTAATTCATCTAATCTGATTTCGATTATTTTTTGTTTTAATTTTTTAATTAATTCAGGTTCACATTTGCTCTTAACGATTAATTTATTTAGATCAATCAAATGTTTATTTGATAAATGTAATAGGCTTGATAAATTAGTATCATTGATTATCGCTTTTACTAATTGATCGTTTGAAGCCCGAACCGCTTGATTGATAATAGGAATATGTTCTGTGTTGGTAGATTTCAACGGTTCTATAGTATTTTGTTTTTTTAAAAAGGATACAATTTTGTTGAAGAAGCCTAATAAAACTGTATCATAATTTTTAAGATTTAAATTTTCATACGATTTTTTACCAAATTGTTCTATCTTTTGTTTCTGAACCGTGCTAAAACCTAATTTATCTTTTTTTTCTTTTTTTACCTTAACTTTGTTAATGTAAAAATCATAGTTGTAATTCAATAATTTTAAAGCTGTTGATGGTTTATTGTTATTTTTACAATTAGTTAAAAATAACAACGACAAAGGTATTCTTTCGTCGGTATTTTTGGTACTAACATCTGCTTTATGCTCAATAAGCAAATCTATGTAATCTAAGGATTTACCGTAAAATACAGCGTTATGGAGAGGTGTATTTCCAAACGTTGTTTCTTTACGGTTAATATAATTGTGTTTCTTACTATAACGTAAAACATCATCAAACATATCATAATCATTATAATCATCATATTTTGAAAGAGTATGTAATGGTGTTTCATCCTGATTTATCAACTCGTAATTATCTATTAAAATCCTAATTACGTTACTTAAGTCATAATATTTTGCTTCGTAATGAACTTTTAAAGATAATTCAAAGAGGTTTTTTTTCTTTTTTTTGTGTTTATCAAGATTACTTAATAAACTATGATATTCATTTTTTTTGATAAAAAATTCTAATACTTTTGTATCTCCTTTACAACTAGCAGAATATAATAAATTTCTTCCAAAATCATCTCTTTGTTCAACAAACTCTTTTGATTCGTTGTAAACAAAATATTTTATTATATCCAAATAATTACCATAAGCAGCTGCATGAAGTATGGTTCTGCCTTTGCAATTAGGAACTTTTATTATTTCATCATAATAATCCCACTCCATCAGTTTGTATAAAGCTTCTTTTTGCCCTACTGATGCAGCACAATACATTGCTGTTCTACCATTACGGTCTTGCATTTCTAAAAGTTTTTGCTCTTTATTTTCTTCTTGAAGTAAAGTTAAAAATTTGTCGATTAGTTTTGTTTTATTTTTGTAAGCAACTCGATGTAATAGTGTTCTTTTAACTTCATCCTCAAATAAGGTCTCATTTTTAAGATCTGGATCAATAAGTTTTTTGAGTTCGTTATCTTTAATTGTTTTGAGAAACTCTTCCTCTGTGTAAAAAGACATGAAACACAAAATTGCCGGCAAAGAATATTCTTCAGTTAAACGTATTTCTTCTTTGTAATTCTCGTCCATCACAAGACCTTTAGATTTTTCAAGTAGTTTTTTCGGTGGAGTTTCATTTAAACCATTGCTTTTGAAATAATCTAAATCTTTTTTTGTTAATTCTGCATAAATATTATGTGTTATTTTTTTTACAGCATCTTCAGCTTCTTTAAGCGTCTTTTCTTGTGCTCCGACTAATTTGTTCGAACCTATTAGAGTTTCTTTTGTTTCTATGTCGTTTTCATCATCATTTTCTAAAATATCAAAATATATTGTACATATAACTCGTATATATAAATCACAAAAATACTCTGATAGTAATGTTGTAGTGATTTTATAATTTTCATTTTTTGCTAGTTCTTTAAGGTGATTATATCCCAACATCATGGGTTCTGCATTTTTTCCAAGCTCTTTTTCTTTTTCTTTTAATTGCTCTAATTCACCTGGATAAGAGCATTCAAATTTACCAAATTCGGAATGATTACTTATAATAGGACTTTCCATACATTTTAACCTTTAAGATATAAAAATTTTAAAAACGTAATTGATTATAATAACGATCAATTTAAATCCAAGACTATCATACTTTTTACAAAAATAAAAATAATAAAATAAAATTTTTGAACCTTAAGTTATATAAAATTTTAGTGATTTTTTATCCAATGAACACGACCTGCCTGAGGTTAGTATAGTTGGTTCGTCGGTCGAGGTGGAGGAAGGTTCTGTAGATGCCGACTGACCATCCTAAACCTAGGGCTGTATGAATGAGTTTGTAGCGCTGGTGGCTATCTGTTATTTTGATGTCGATTGCGCAAGCTCCCTTAGTGTGATAATAAGGCTGGTCGCAGATGTGGAAAGATCTTGGGTTACCGCCGATTTGTTGGTTATATTTTTTTGATCGGCAGCAGCTGGTGACGATCATCGCCGCATTGAATGCCTTTCTTAGTATAAGTAACTGCTCGTCAAAGCCAGGAGCTAGGCAGAGTAATCCGCTGCTTTTGCAAACTAGCTCCTGGGTTTTGAAGTAAGGATATAGGGTGTCGTTCATTGCATTTAATATAAATAGTTCCCCGTCAAAAAGTTGCACATGCTACGCATGAGTACTTTTTGCCGAATTTTAGATGCATACTCCATTTTTAAAATTGAAACCCTTAAAATTTATTATAAAAACCTTATATGAATAAGGTTAGAAGACTTTTGACGGGTCGACTAAATATCTAGATTACCGTTTTCACGGTAATGACACCTGATAGAGCTAAATTACTAACTTACATAGCAATGATGCTAAACTTAACATAATGCCCATGAATAAAAGCATTTATAGCAGTTAGATTTAATCTGATAATTGCTGTTAACCCTGATTATTTTCAGAATCGTTATCATCATCTTGGTTTTGAGCATCATAGTTTTTATCATCTTTGCTAAATAATGTTGAGTTAATGACGATATTCGATACAGCCATTACAGTAGTAGCAATGGCCATTTGATGCTCGTCCGATACGTCAATGCCGTAGGTGGTAGCTGACCAAGCTGATATAGTGGCTACTACGTTAAATACTAATGTTTTGATACAATTTACTAATTTCATAGAGTTTTCCTGTGTTTGTTATTTTGATTATGTGTTGATTTGTTGATGTTGTATGGTAATTATCTCGATATCGTGTGTTTTTAATCCCAATCCCAAGGACCATGAGATTTCATATAATGGACATTTACGATGACCTTACCGCCTTTAAAAGGAGTACTACCTCTCGGCGTTAATATTATGTGAGTTCTTTGCCAATAAGTTGTTGGGTGGTTTGTCAGACCAACATTGGTGGTATCGACAGCTGCTTTGAGATTTTGGCCATATCTTTTTAGATCATCTGACACCCCAACATTAAAGCCAGTGGCCTTAATTTTCTCCTTAACTCTGATATTTACTGCTAATATCATGCTATGAGTTGGGATGGCAATATTTGTGGAAACTCTGTTTCCTTCAAGAGACACGCATTCCTCAAGACGTGCAATCTGGAAATATTCTCCGCTGTTTTCTTCAATGATTTTACCGTCAGTTTCAGTTAGAGATACTCGCTTTACGGCTTCCCTGAACTCTACGCCTTGTTTGAGGAATTCTTTGGAGCGCTCGACATAATCGTCAGTATTTGCTCTTTCCTGTCTCGTTGCTTGTACAGATTCTGCCTTTGTTTCACTAGTTCTTGGTGTAATATCTCGGGAAGTTACATCTTTTGGCAAATTACCAGCAATAATGGTATTATCGTTTACTGCAATTAATCGTTCCTCAGACTCATACCAATGATGTCCCGACCAAATATATTGCTTGCCATCTTCATTCATTGAGACATGCATCCATTTTAGCGGCTTGGTAAAATGCCAACCACGATGCCTTTTTAAGGCCAGTTCAAAGGGGTGATCCTTAAATATTGATTCTGGATTTTTAGCAATAACATATAGCTGACCGGTCTTGGCATTTGCTGGTGGTTTAGTGACGAACATCTTCTCAATGATTGGGTGCACTAAAATATCTAATAAATTCAGAGATTCATTATGAATAATCTCTTTCATTGACTGGTTTACGTTTAATAATGGTAAACCTAGTCTTTCTGTATGCTGTAACATATGTCTTTACCTCATTTTGTTTTATGTTAGGTTATTTGTTGTTATGGTTTAATCACTGCTTTATAACCTCGTCCTACTATTGCAGAGACTTGGTATATGGTCACAGTTAAATCATCAGAGATTGATTGCTTAAGCTTGAATATTTTCTCTGGCTTAGAGGTTTCAAACTTTGCAATTATTTTGCCGTGGCGTTTGATTTCAAGATGATATAATTCTGTTTCCTCGCCTAGCGGGGCTTCTATATTACTGCGCCAACCAGCATTATAGCGACCTCTTCTGATCCATGTTAAAGTATAAAAAATGTCAGGATCATTTGGGGTTTTGGCATTATCTTTGATGACTTTATTTGCTTTAAGATGCACCGGCGAGAGTGGTTTTAAATTCTCTGCAGTGCATTTAGCGGTTATTTTATTGCTGGATGCTAAATTACTGCCCGATGATACGGCCTTGAATGACATCAGATGGTCAATAAAGCTTTGATCTAGCTGCACAGCCACCAAACTTTCATCAAGTAATACAAAGCGATCATTATCCTGATGCTGACTGATAGCATGCTCGCTACCATGCAGGCCACGCGCTAATATTGATAATTGATAGATATTCTCCTTTTTATTAATCAGCTCTGCTTTTTGGAACTGTATTAATTCATTAGCTAGCATCGCCATATTACCACCAGAGAAAAAAGCAGAATCAGTGATACTATTTAAACTACCATGCAGTAACTGCACTCTAATGCTGCTGTTTCGATCAATTATAGTTGATGGGGCTGCTGGTAATTTATCTAGCGCATAACCCATCGTGGCTTGTTTTTCTATATTGGCCAAGAGCTGATAACTTTCATCAAGGTTGATATTGTGGTTAGTTATATCTTGGCTATCAACCTCACTATCTGCCATGCTGTAATATATCTGCGCTCCTGACCAACTATCAACTACTTCTGAACCAATTACTGGCTTTTCACTAATGGCAGCTAAATAAATTATTGGATTATGATGCGATTTATCATCTACCATGATGCCATACGCTTCAAGTGTCGGGGCATTAATTATCTCTAAATGCGTGTTAATCTGTAAATTAGGCATGTTTGATAAAATGTCTTGCGCATTATGTTCTGTGTTGCTACTAGATAGATAATCAGTGACTATGCTATATAATTTACCCAATATTGATTTAAATAATGGCGCGCATTCTATCTGCTGCAAATAATATTCATAGCTAAAGATATCCTCATCTTCAGTCAGGAGATATTGCTGCTCATCAATAGACTCACCAAATATCTTGGAGCTATAACGTTTGGCCGATATTTTCACTTGCGAGGCACGGTACATATCCATTTTGGTGATATGCATTTGATGGGTAAAGCCTTGAGCCTTATCTATAATCTCAATAACATCAGTGGGCTGTAAGTACGCATATCTAAATGGCAGAGTTAATTGATAACTCATACGTTCTTGCCAGATATTATATAGCATGAGCTCGGCCATATTCTGAGCTTCCTTTGAGCTTAATATTATCGGAAGCGATAGATTTAGCTGTTCCTTGCTATTGACCGTTTGGCGATATGCGCTAGTGATGGAGTTATCATAATTGCGGCTCTGGTTGATGTGGCTAATGCTGAGCTTTTGTGGTAATTCTAATTCCTGATGCAAGTTAATCTCGATAGTTTCAAGAGCTGAGTCAGAGTTTGCCGGAATCAATTCTTCACTGCTGATTTTAGCAGTAGTCATCTTACCCAAAATGGGCATGAACTTTAATACACCATCACTCTCCACAACATCAAAGAAATATGCTGCTTGCAACTGCTCAATTGCCTCACGCACACTCATATGTTCGGAGATTACATAGCCGCTGACTATGTTTCTTAGCCTGCTTGTGTCATAACAGTTCTTAGCTATGCCCGTAGCATCAAGTAGCTCAGCAACGATACTAGATAGCAATGATTGACCAATCTTGCCATTAATCCAGTGTCCCGTCTTCCATAATGGGGCATCGCACCATACTTGCTGATAATCAGGCCAAGTAGGAAACGGACGCGCATCCCAAGTCCACACGAAACGCCGTGGTACCAGCTCAGATTTTCCTTGTTTCTGGCAGCGATCTTCTAGATAATTCAGTGATGCATTTAAAGCCTGGCGCTGCGCAAAGAAATCTACTTTACCCTTCGAACATCTTGGAAAGAATGATTCACTGGATGTTGGGTCATAAAAAACATTTGGCTGGTTTGAAGCACCATCAACCGATGGAAAACCAAACTCTGTAAACCAGATAGGCTTCATCTTTGGGCGCCAAGCAGTAAGGTTGCCATCTGGGTTAGTATGTTGATGACTCCACCAATATTCAACATTCTTCCAAGCATAATCATAACCATTAAAATTAACGTGCTTACGTTCTTCGCCCTCGCAGTAATAATCCCAGCCTTCACCACTTTCCCAGCCATTATAGATTAAGTCATCAGTAATCTCATCTGGGTTTAAGTCCTCAGTCAAAGGAAAATATGCATCAATTCCAACAAAATCTATATTCCGTGAAGACCATAATGGATCCAGATTATACCAACCACCTTTCGTGTGATGATATTCGGACCAGTCAGCAGCATAACTCACCAGGCAGTTACTACTGACTATACTTTTTACCGTAGCAGCTAGCTTAACAAATTCATCAACGGCTGGAAAGCTCCCATCATTATGTTTATAGCTAGTCATGCCAATCATCTCTGAGCCAATGATAAAAGCAGCAACCAGCCCACGAGTCAAAGTGGCATAGTGTTTGATGAATCTATTATATCCATCATCTTTATTGAACCATTTACTGACCTCCGCAGCGCCACCAACTCCTCCTTCTGGGCGAATGCGGCCGCGCCATATCTTCGGTGATGGTTCAATCTCATCAACAAAGACCATCGGATAGAGCATGATCTTCATGCCACGAGCTCGAAGCTCTTGACATAAGTCGGTGATGGTCTTATCACTTGGTGTGCCGCCATAAGTTGGCTTATTATCACTAAAATACAGTACCTGTTCAGCACACTTACGATTAATGCCAGCTACTGACCAATCATTTGGTACCATACGTATTTTTTTACTAAATTCGAACTCCACTTTTGGCACAATGCGGCAGCCCTTTACTCTAGAAGAAGTGGCAAACCAGGTAACCACCAATCCCACCCACTGCAGATTAGGTAAAGTTTGCTGCATCTGATCAAGAGCGACCAAGACATTGGCTTTACCTTGCACATTATGCGTATTCATGGCCTCGACCCTATCCACAAGAATAGAATGGCCTGACTTTTTTAAATACTGCTTGTAACAAATTTTAGTGCCATAAACAAACTCACCACTACCAGGAATAAGAATAACCTCCTTGATCTTATCCTCTACCTCCGGCGGGCAACGCACCACACGTTTTACCTCAAAACTAAAGTTGGGAATGCGGTTACCATATGGCGCCAAAGAAAAGTCCCGAATCACCACATAACACAACCCCCGATATGCCGGAAAATTCTCATGGCCCTTAATCTTGGCAATGATTGAGTCCGGCATTTGTTCCTCATCACCTAAATGAATGTTCAGATTGCCTTTATTCGGACTCTTACCGCTACTTTTACCGTCACCCGTATCTTGCGATAGCACCGATGCTGGCACCAGCTTGCCATCAGCCCAGATCTTGCTCACCTCATCCACAGGCCCCTCGCAAATTGCAATCGCCATAGTAATGCTATATTGATAATCGCCACCACCAGGTTTTTTTTCTGTAATATCATTTGCCCAAATCACATTGCCAGACAAACGCATTGAACCATAGAGTTTGGATATAGTTTCACCATAAGCTGAGGATTGCACCCGAAGATCAGATAGCTTATTGCCA
>Ga0190276_131_pt1 | contig 13385 bp, 14 predicted proteins | sample MCH_20Endo_J9_FD_131022 | JGI IMG/M metagenome (GOLD analysis project Ga0190276, IMG submission 131022) | Enriched cells of marine protists from Biology Centre CAS, Ceske Budejovice, Czech Republic - MCH_20Endo_J9 | ecosystem: Environmental > Aquatic > Marine > Unclassified | place: Czech Republic... | reverse complement strand
ATGATGAAACATTATGCGATAAGATTGTACGAAATTCGGGTGATGTAAATGATTTTAATATATTAGAAATTGGTCCAGGACCTGCTGGTTTAACCCGCTCTATACTAAAAGCAAAGCCACGTAACTTAACAGTTATCGAGACAGACGAACGTTGCATGCCATTGCTAGAAGAGATAAGACAGGTGTACCCAAACCTACAGATTATCAATAACGATGCTTTAAAGATTAGGTTAAAAGAGTTGTCGAAAGGCGATATTAAGCTTAAAATAATTGCAAACTTGCCGTATAATATTGGCTGCAAACTTATTACAAATTGGTTAGAAGAGATCGAAACAGTTGAAACCATAACTGTGATGCTACAAAAGGAAGTGGTCGACCGAATGGTGGCTAAGCCTAACAGTAAGGCCTATGGCCGTTTATCAATTTTCTGTCAAATGTTATGTGATGTGAGTAAGTGTTTTGACGTAAGTCCAAAAGCATTTTATCCAGAGCCGAAGGTTACTTCCGCTATAATTCACCTCAAGCCGAAGACAGATCTTCCTTCCAAAGAAATATCAAAAATAGTAGAGAAAATAACATTACACGGTTTTAATAATCGTCGTAAAATGTTGCGATCTAGTTTAAAAAAAATCATTCCAAATATTGATGACATATTTTTGAAGCTTAATATATCCTCAGCAGTAAGGGCAGAAGATTTAAGGGTTGAAGACTATATTCAAATGGCCGCCCTGATTATTCAAACGGGGCAGCATCCCCAGTAGTATTTTCAGTAAAGTTAGACTCACCTCCTAATAATTTTTCTTCGTCATATTGCTTTTGGCTTTCATCCATTCTTTTTTTAGTGTTAAAATATTGTTTAATTTCATCTTCTGCTTGTGTAGCTAATATTTTTGTAGAAGAGAATTATGAGTTAAGTTGATGTTTTTGTGCAATATATCTAATATCAGTTGGGTTAACATTAGATTCTTTTGAGATGTCATCAGTCATTTTCTTACTCCCTTATTTTATTGATCAGTAGAATAGTCTTGATCTCCGGAAAGATATACATCTTCTTGCGACGCTCGTAATTCATTTCTATATATTTGAGATATACTAAATTTTCTTTCAAGTGGTGAGCCTATCAAAGCATTATTTTCTGTATCCTCTATATCCTCTGGAGCATTTGTTTTTGTATAGGTGATATTTATAGGGTTAGAAAATTTTCTATTATTATTTTCAACATCTGAGTCTTCAGAAAATTCATCATTGTCGCTATGCTCTGGTGTAGTATCATTTTGATCGGGTATATCAAAATCTTCTTCTAATTTAAACATACTGCCTCGCCTATTTTCTTACCCACATTAACTTCATTATAAATTGTATTAGTATGTCAAAACAACTTAAAACATAAAAAATATAAACTATATCTACTAATAGATGTGATTTTTATATAAAAATATCACATAATTATGTTATATGTTGCTCCATATGTCTTCATAAGTTTGGTAAAAATCTGTCGGGGTTGAGCTATTGCCACTCATTTGGTTTAAAAATTCATTTATCAAATCAAATTCAAAAATTGCTAATGCCGCGCTATTAAACATATCATCCTTTCCCAATTAACTATTAATTAAAATACACACCCCTTTAATAGCATAATATACACATCGTAAAGCTTTTGTAAATCAGATACATGACAATGCTCATTAATTTTATGGGCTTGATCGTGTTTTAGCCCTAGTTCGATAACTTTAGTATATTTTTGAATAAATCTAGAGTCAGAAGTCCCCCCATTAGTGTCAAATTTACTCTCAATATTTAATGTGCTTTGCACTACCTTAAGACATTTTTGAAGCTCATCAGAAATTTCCTGCATAAATGGCAGTGATGAACAGCTATAGCTTAGCGAATAATTGTCGCTATGCTTTGCAATAAGCTTATTTATCATTGAGTTAAGTTCTTCTGCCGTGTGCAAATGATTGAAGCGGATATTAAACTTAGATGATGCAGCTTGTGGGATGATATTACTCACCTTGCTACCAGATTCAATTGAAGTAATCTCAAGATTTGAAGGTTGAAAAAAATCAGTTCCTTGATCCAGCACTAGCTGATTCAGTTCATATAAAATACTAATAAACGCAGGAGCAGGGTTTTGGGCTTCGTTTGGGTATGCTACATGACCTTGTTTTCCGTTCACAGTTAAGTCAAAATTAATACTGCCTCTGCGGCCAATTTTAATAGTATCGCCGATTTCTTTCTGAGAGGTAGGTTCGCCTAAAATGCATAAATCAATAGGTGGGTATCGATCTTTAATATATTCTAACATCTTTACTGTTCCGTAGGTTCCTGGTCCTTCTTCATCTGTAGTTAGTAAGAAGCTAATCGATCCATTAATTTGTTTTGTAGATTTAATAATATGTTCAACAGCAGATAGGGCGCAAGCAACTCCGCCTTTCATGTCAACAACCCCGCGTCCGTAAACATAATTATTATCAATTGTCATAGTATAAGGATTAAATTTCCATAATTTTTCATTTAATGGAGGCACAACATCAACGTGCCCAGCAAAGCAAATGTTGGGTTTTTTTTCTCCGAAGACAGCATATAAATTAGACACTTCTCCAGTGGGTCCAAAGTCTTTTATTTCGCATCTAAAGCCAAGATCTTTTAAAAAATTAGCAATGAATTGTAAAGCATTTTTGCCCTTTGGTGTAACTGATTGAAAAGCTATCAATTCTGAAAGAATGTTTAAAATTTTATTCATAATTAAAATCTATGTTTAAATTTGGTAAAAAATGTGTATAATAATGTTTTATAAAATATTAATACAACCTTTTTTGCATGATTAAAATACCTTTTATTAAAATGCACGGTTTAGGCAACGATTTTGTTATTATAGAGCAAAAAGATGTACCTGAGCATGTTAGTTCGAAACAACTGGCTATTATCATTTCTGATCGACATTTAGGAATAGGTTGCGACCAATTTATTATATATCAACCAATGAGTGTAAAGATAAAAATGGAAATTTATAATAATGATGGTTCAAGAGCTATGGCATGCGGTAATGCCTCAAGATGTATTGCAAGGTTACTTTTTGATAAAACTGGGAAAACAAAGACGATACTTAATATCAATGATAGAGAAGTAATATGCAAATATCATACATCAGAGTCAATCGCTGTTGATATGGGTGAGTTTAGTTTCGAGAAATCTTGGATGCCAAAGCAAGAACAATTATGGTCAATTGCTGAAAAATATATGATTGAGCCAAAAGAAATGCTCTGTGTTGATGTTGCAAACCCACATTTAGTAATATTTAGCGAGCTTTCAAAAAAGTTTCAAAAAACTGTTGGCAAAAACTTCCAAAATAGTGAGTTATTCCCAGATGGTGTTAATGTGAGTTTTGCCAAAATACAAGGAGATGATATCAAATTAAAGGTTTGGGAACGTGGGGCTGGTTTTACGCATGCTTGTGGCAGCGGGGCAATTGCTACCTTTGCTGCGGCAAATAAACTAGCCTTTGTTCAAGATAAAGCAAAAGTGAAATTTGAATATGGTGAGCTATTAATGCATAAGAAAAATGACTCAATTATTATGAGTGGCCCGGCTACATATTCATTTAGTGGAGATTTTATCTATGAAGGGTAAAAAAGATGTTATTACTTTTGGATGCCGTTTAAACATCTATGAAAGCGAGATTATTAAAGAAAACTTAGCTAAATCTAAAGATAATAACGTCACAGTATTTAATACATGTGCAGTTACTAAAGAGGCGGAAAAACAAGCTCGCCAGGCAATTAGAAAATTAAAAAAAACTTCTCCAGAACAAAAAATCATAGTAACTGGTTGTGCTGCACAGAATACGCCAGAAATATTCACTAATATGAGTGAAGTGGATAAAGTTATCGGTAATGAAGAAAAATTATCAGCAAAATATTATAATTTTGACACAGAAAGAGTCATAGTAAATGACATTATGTCGGTTAAAGAAACTGCAAATCATTTAGTGAGTAGTTTTGAAGGCAGAGCAAGAGCGTTCATTCAGGTGCAAAATGGTTGTGACCATCGATGCACATTTTGTATGATTCCTTTTGGTCGTGGTAATAGCCGCTCAGTACCCATTGGTATGATTGTTAAGCAAATAAATAAATTACTTCAAGAAGATTTTCAGGAAATTGTTTTCACTGGAGTAGACGTTACTTCATATGGTTCTGATTTACCAGGTTCTCCTAGCTTTGCGCAGATGATTCGTCGTGTTTTATCACAGATACCAGAACTGAAACGTTTAAGGCTATCATCAATAGATGTAGCAGAAATTGATGATGAGTTATTTAATTTAATGGCTTATGAAAAGCGCTTAATGCCACATTTTCACATTAGTCTACAGTCAGGTGATAATATGATATTAAAGCGTATGAAAAGAAGACATCACAGGCAGCAGGTTCTTGATTTTTGTCATAAATTACGAGCATTACGGCCAGACGTTTCATATGGTGCGGACATTATTGCAGGATTTCCAACTGAAACAGACGAGATGTTTGAAAATACACATAAATTAATATCTGAAGCACAAATTCAGTATTTACACGTATTTCCTTACTCTGAGCGTGAAGGAACACCAGCGGCTCGTATGCCGCAAGTTCCAGTTAGTATTCGTAAGCAGCGCGCCTCTATTTTGAGAGAAGCTGGTCAGCGCGAATTATTAAAGTTTTTTGAAAAAAATATTGGTATAAATGTAGAATTGCTGGTAGAAAAGAATAATATTGCACATGCGGAAAATTTTATACCAGTGAAATTTAATAGTGATATGGATTCTGGATCTTTAGTAAGAGCAAAACTCATTGCTGCTGGAGAGAAATATATGGAGGCTGAAATTATATAAATGGTTGGGAAAAAATTTGCTATTATTGGCAGTGGTAGTTGGGGCACTGCCTTAGCGTGCATGCTATCACGTGCTGCAGGGGCTGCACTAATATATACTAAGGAAGCTAGGTTAGCTGATGAAATTAACAACCATCATACAAATAGTAAGTATTTACCTAATACTAATTTGCCCAGCGACGTAACAGCAACAGCAAATTTTGATGACGTTCTTGAATATGAATTTATTGTAATTGCTGTGCCTTCTTATGCTTTTGATGGCATTATAGATAAATTACAAAAATGCCAGTTAACATCTAATGCAGTATTACTGATTGCTTCGAAAGGTATGTCCTCTCAGCCATTGCAACTTTTTTCTTCTACAATTAACTCAAAATTAAAAAATAATTTTGCCTTTATTCATGGGCCTAATTTTGCTAGAGAAGTGGCGATAGGTGAGCGTGCCACAATTACGGTATCCTGTGAAGATGAATCTATCTGTAAGGATATTATTCATCAAATAAAGTCAAAACAAATTGAAGCAGAGTCAACATCTGATATTATGACTGTGCAGATTGCAAGTATGACTAAGAATATTTTTGCAATAAAAAGTGGAATTATGCAATCTAGTGGCGATGGTGAAAATTTAAGAGCATCATTAATTAGTCAGGCTCTTCATGAAATACAGATCTTATCTAACAAATTTGGTGGTAATGCTAGCTCTTTGTCTTTAGCGGCCGTTGTAGGGGATTTAGTATTAACTTGCTATTCAAAAACTTCGCGTAATACTAAATTTGGCTACGAGTTTCATCAGAACAACTATTCCAAAGATTTTCTACAAAATTACCCCACCCTAGTTGAAGGGGTGCAGTCGGCAAGGTTATTAAAAAAATTAATTACAAAATTAAATATTAATTTACCAATTATTGAAGAAATTGCTAGCCTTGTAGAAGATTCTTAGGCACACCGACAAACAAGCTGCACATGCTGTGTATAGTAAATTAAACTGAAGGCACTTCATTTTGATTTATTATAGAAATACTTTTTGCCGAATTTAATACACTATATTTAAAGAGTTAGAAGGCTTTTGGAGTGTCTACTTCTTAGTTTTGGTTGACTATCTAGATAATGATTTTTTGGCAGATTTTGCTGCTTTATGAATGTTTTTTACCTCAGCTTTACCGTATTTTGCTAGATCCTGTGGCCGGCCTCCTTCGTATTTTGCAGCAGTTTTTTTACCATGTTTTGCTAAGTTATGCATATAGTTCATTTTTTTTGTTTCTCCAGCAATGCGTTTTGGATTCATTACTTTATAAATTTGATAAATAGCAAAGTTTTTAATAATCATTTTAAGATTTTTACGCGCTTTAATTTGGTCTAGTTTCATTTTATGCTTTGTTTTATCAATGCCATTTTTTTCTAAAATATCATCAACAAATTTTTCAATATCTTCAAAAATTTCAAGCTCTTCCTCTTTCTCTTTTTTCTTTGTTTTAGAGCGGTTTTTATTAATCAAATACGCACTAATAGTTTTAATTAATGATTTTTGCAGTTCTTCAACGGTGATGGATTGCTCGAATACTTCATCAATTAGTTTGCCGAGATTTTCATCCAGCTCTTCATTTTCAATGAGCATAGCAATTTCTTCTTGTAATGATTTTAATTCTTCGTCAGTCATAAATAATTTATTGCTATATTTTCAGATGAGTATTCCCTTCCTAAGATAGGGTTTGATTGTTCTATATGTTCTTGTAATAAATAGGCTATCTCAATATTTTGAGATAAAGCTATATCTTGTATATTTTGGTCTAAGTACTTTTCATGGTTTTGAATTAACAAGGACTTTGACTTTCCGTTTATTTCAATAGTATACCTTGAAGTGGCAGGGTCTGATGAATTATATAAATCCTGATATTTATGATAGTTAGTACCGTTAACTTTGTGTTTATGAATGATTCTGAGATCGTAATTAACCCCTGGTTTTTCTGCTAAATCTTTAATATTTTTAGTATAAGTCAAAGCTCTTTGGGTTAGGTCAAAATTATTAGTGATTACAGCGTGCAGTAATATTTTGTTATTTAGATGCTTTTTAAAAAATATGTTGTTTGAATCTTGATCAATAGGTCGAAGAAATTTTTTCTCTATGGTTTCATTACTAAGCCAATCTATGTTATACCAAGAATATTTTATACATTGCTGATAAATAAAATTCCCAATAATGCTGATGGAGCCTGATAAATAATTTGGCATGTAATCCTAGAATCATGTTATATATTTAGTATAAGTATGACTCTAGAATTAATTTTTGGATAGTAAATTTAGTTTGTATATTAAATTAAATTCAACATAAATTAAAAATTATGCCTTTTTTACCAAAGCATGCTTTAAAACTTGCTCTATGCATGATACAGGTATAATTTTTAGTTTATCTTTAATGTTATCGGGAATATCTTTTAAATCTTTGATGTTATCTTCAGGAATCAAAACTTTTTTAATTCCTCCCCTGCTTGCAGCAAGGAGTTTTTCCTTAAGCCCACCAATTGGTAATACTTTGCCGCGAAGAGTTATTTCTCCAGTCATCGCAACATCTTTACTAACAGGTGTTTTAGTCATTAACGAAACTATTGTAGTGCAAATTGCTATACCAGCTGATGGCCCGTCTTTTGGTGTTGCTCCCTCTGGGACGTGTAGGTGAATATCAAACTCTTTATACTCACTTTGTTTTAGCCCTAATTTTTCCGTCCTAGTTAAAAAGCAGCTATAAGCCGCCTCGACTGATTCCTTCATCACATCGCCAAGCTTTCCAGTTGATTTAATTCCACCTTTATTTTTAAAGCATGAAGCCTCTATACTTAGTAAATCACCACCTACTTCAGTATAAGCAAGACCAGTAGTTACACCTATTTGATCAGTATCTTCAGCAAGTCCAAAGCGATATTTTTTTACCCCTAAATATTCTTCAATATCTTTAGGATTTACAGTCACAGACTTGATTTTTTTGTCTTTTAGTATTTTTGTTAGTACTTTTCGTGCCAGCGCACCAATCTCGCGTTCCAGTGACCTTACTCCTGACTCTTTTGTATAGTAGCGAATTAGTTCAATTATAGTGTCATCTGGAATAATAAGTTCTTTGCCTTTAAGACCGTGAAGCTCTAGCTGTTTAGATACTAAATGTCTTTTAGCTATCTCAAGTTTTTCCTCTTCAATATATCCAGCAATATTGATAATTTCCATACGGTCAATCAAGGCTCTTGGTATATTATAAGAGTTGGATGTAGCGATGAAGATAACATCAGATAGATCATACTCAATTTCAAGATAGTGATCAACGAACTGAGAATTTTGCTCTGGATCTAATACTTCTAATAAAGCTGAAGCTGGGTCTCCCCTAAAATCTGCACTCATTTTATCAATCTCATCCAGAAGCATTACAGGATTATCAACCTTAGACTTCTTAACTGAGTTCATTATCTTTCCTGGCATGGAACCTAGATAAGTTTTTCTATGTCCACGTATTTCTGCTTCATCTCGAACACCTCCAAGCGCAAATTTAGTATATTTACGACCCATTGCTTCTGCGATAGATTTAACTAAGGAAGTTTTACCAACACCTGGAGGGCCAATTAAGCACAAAATAGGACCTTTGATTTTTTTTGAGCGTTTTAGGACGGATAAATATTCTACCATACGCTCTTTTACTTTTTTAAGTCCATAGTGATCGCGATCTAGAATTTCTTCTGCCTTATTTATTTCCATTTGATGAGTACTTTTTTTACCCCAAGGAAGAGAAATTATAGTTTCTAAATAGTTTCGAACTACTGAGGATTCAGATGACATTGGATTCATCATTTTGAGCTTTTTTAGTTCAGATTCAACTTTTTCTTTAGCTTCTTTAGATAATTTTAGCTTCTTTATTTTTTTCTCTAGCTCAGTAAATTCAGATTTAGCTTCCCCCCCATCTATTTCATGTTGAATAGCTTTCATTTGTTCGTTAAGGTAAAACTCTCTTTGCGTTTTTTCAATTTGTTTTTTTACCCTTTGCTGTACTTGCTGGTCTGCATCTACTTGTGTATTTTCCGCAACTATTATATCTAAAAGCATTTCAGCACGTGTGTGGATGTCGGTTTCTTCTAAGATTTTTTGTTTTATTTCTAAAACGGAGGTTAAGTGCGAAGCAATAATGTTTGTTATATAGCTAGGGTTATTTTGTTTACTTAAAACATTTAATATTTCAAGATTAATTTTCTTATTTGTACGGGCATAATCTTTAAAGGCTTCAATTATTGAGTCAACTAGGCTATTTACGGCTGCCTCATCTTTAATCTTTGCATCAGAATTTGCTGTATATGATGCTTCAAAAAAATCTTCACCCTTAATATTGCTTAGCTTTACTCTTTGCGTGGCTTCAACCAAAATTTTAGCGTTATCGTTGGGTAATTTTACTGTTTGAATTATTTTGGCAATAACGCCAACTTTATAGAGATCTGACTCTTTTGGGTCCTCTATTTCTTGTTTCTTTTGTGCAGTTAGTAATATTTTATCACCATTGCCAATGTTTTTGGATGCATTCAAAGCATTAAGTGATTTTTTACGCCCAATAAATATTGGTGCTATTGTTCCCGGAAGGATAGCCACGTCACGTAGAGCAAGAAGGGGTAGCGTTGTTATATGTGTTGCCATTATTTTAAAATCCAGATGAAATTTTTATATATTAAGTTGTTCATAAGTTATATAGTAATTATATATTTTTTTTCAAGCCATATAAATATTACTAATAAAATCATAAAACTTATTTTCAGTATAATAAAATTATGTTAAAATTTCCTCAAATTTATATAAAATACAATGAATTACGCAATGTCAACAAATGATGTAGTGGTAAAAGCTCACAATTTGATTAAAAAACATATTAAAAATACTCCCTTAATTTATTCAAAAGAATTGAGTGAAGAGATCGGCAGTAAAGTGTTTTTAAAACTTGATTCATTGCAAGTAACCGGAGCTTTCAAAATACGAGGTGTATTAAACTTCTTACTAAAGAAACAACAAGAAGGAAAATTACCATCAAAGATTGTCGCTTATAGTACTGGCAATCACGCAATAGCCATGTCTTATGCAGCGCAAATGCTCAATATACAAGCAAGAGTATACTTACCTAAATATACCCTGCCATTTAAAAAGGATATGGCCAAATTATACGGTGCAGAAATTATAGAGGTTGATAGCAGAACTGAAGCTGAAGCAATGGCTCTTAAGGATTCAGATAATGGATTTAACTTGCTGCACCCCTCAGATGACGATGATGTTATTGCAGGCGCAGGAACAATGTGCCTGGAAGCTTTAATGCAATTAAAAGAACAGGGAGTTGCGCCAGATGCAATTTTTGCCCCTTGCGGAGGTGGTGGTCTTTTAGCTGGTAGCTATTTAGCTAAAGAATCACTCTCACCGCAGTCAAAGATATATGGGGTTGAGCCACTAAAGGCAAATGATGCATACCAATCGGTGGCTAATAAATCAATTTTCAAATTTTTACAAAGTCCACAAACCTCAGCAGACGGACTCAGAGCACTGAGCATTTCACCTAGAACTTTTAGATATCTGCAAAAACTAGACGATATTATCTTAATTGATGAAAATGAGATTGCACAATGCAATGACGATGTCAATCAATCATTATCCAGAAAGGCAGAGGCCTCTGCGACAATTGGATTTGCTGCTGCCGCAAAATGGTCTATTGACAACCCTAGTAAGAGCATCTTGATCTTAATTACTGGGGGTAATGTATCTCAATGATTTGCAGTTATTAGTAAATAAGTGATTATGATATTTTTTATTTGGGGAAAAGTTATATGAGTATAGAATTAGCACTACTAAATAATGATCTAGTATTAGCTTATGAATTATTGCAAAAGGGCATTGAATTGCCCAAAAATGCAGGCGATCTAATCCGGCAAAATACCGCCATAGAGAATGCAGAATATAGTAAAATTGTTGATTGTGATTCTACATTACTATTAGCATTGTTTGCACACAACACTCATGAAGAAAAATTACGAAAAACTCTTGAATATGAAGTGATATCTAACAATATTAGCTTTGACTCTGGTGAAGAAAATGAGATTCCTCCTTTAATACGTCATAAGTTAAGCATTTTGATGAGTAAAGGGTCGTGCGCCTTATTAATGTCTTTGATTAAACTATATTATGAGAATAATGAGTATAATAAACTGGATATACAAAGCACTATGAAATATTTTTTTCAACAAGATCCCACATTCTTTATTGCTATGATAACGGACCAATTCAACACAGATGCAACTGTTTATGATTTACTGCATGAAATTAATGATCAAGATTTAATAGATATGTTTCAGACTTTTGCATCTGACCTGAGCATTAATCAAGAGTAATTCCTATATCTCGCTATAATACTGAACTTATTTTGCAATAACTTCCATTCCTCCCATATAGGGTTGAAGCGCGTCTGGTATGTTAATCGAACCATCTTCGTTTTGATAGTTCTCTAATATGGCTACTATCGTTCTGCCTACTGCTAGGCCAGATCCGTTTAATGTGTGCAGGAGCGTGGTTTCTTTTGCACCATGTTCTTTATACCTTGCTTTCATACGGCGCGCCTGAAAATTACCGCAATTAGAGATGCTAGCAATCTCACGATAGCAATCTTGTCCCGGTAGCCACACTTCAATATCGTATGTTTTTTGTGCTGAAAAACCCATATCACCACTACATAAAAGCATGACTCGATAAGGAATATCTAATTTTTTTAAAATATTTTCAGATGTGGCAAGCATTTTCTGATGCTCTGCTTCAGATTCATCAGGTGATGTCACAGCAACTAGCTCAACCTTACCAAATTGATGATTTCGAATCATGCCACGTGTGTCTTTCCCTGCACTTCCTGCTTCAGAACGAAAACATTCAGTGTAGCCAACATGTCTAATTGGTAGATCTTCTTGTTTTAGAATTTCGCCAGCAACAAGATTAGTAATTGGCACTTCACCTGTTGGTATCAAGCGATATTTTTCATCAGTGGTGGCATAAGAGTCAAACTTAAATTTTGGCAACTGCCCAACATTATACATTGCTTCTGGCCTGACTAGGCTGGGCATAGAAACCTCTTCGTAACCAGATTCAATGTGTGAATCGATCATAAAACTAATCAAAGCTCGTTCTAATCTTGCTAGCGGCCCTTTCAAGCTTACAAATCTACTACCGCAAATTTTTGCAGTTTTTTCAAAATCCATCATTCCTAAATCAACGCCTAAAGCAAAATGTTCTTTGGCATTATCAATTTTTGTTGGTTTATTATGAGTTCTGATTAGTTTGTTCATTGTTTCATCAGTACCATAAGGAATATCAGAATCCGGGACATTTGGGATATTATCTAATATATTTTTTAATCTATTGTCGTTTTTAAGCTGCTCATTTAGTTCAGATAATTTTTCATTGATATGCTCAACATCAGCTTTAAGGTCGTTAAATTCTTTTGGACTACTAGATTTTATAGCGCCTAGGCGTTTTGATTTATTGTTCTTTGCCTGTTGAAATTGTTGCATTAAAGTAGTGATTTGTCTCTTTTCATCAGCCAATTCAAGTAACTCGTTAGAATCCACTTTTGCTCCACGTTTTTGCATTTGTGCATTAAACTCTTCAGTATTATCTTTGATCCATTTGATGTCTAACATTATTCTTTAACCTTACGTTCTATTAATTGGCCAATGGCTATTGAAATTTCATATAACAAAATTAGTGGTATTGCAAGAGCAATCTGACTAAATATGTCTGGTGGTGTGAATATAGCTGAAATTATAAAAATAATTACTATAATAAATCGTCTTTTCTGTCGTAACTGTTCTGATCTTACTAAGCCAAGTAGTGATAATATCGATAAAATAACGGGTAACTGGAAAGATGTAGCAAAAACAAATAACAAATTTAAGAATAAACTCAGATACTCACTGATTTTTGCATTTAATATTAGTGGTATAGCATTATTATTTCCAAAGCTAGTTAAAAATAGCCAAGCATTCGGAATAATTATGTAATATAAGAATAGGCTACCACACAAAAATAACAAGCTGGAAGAAAATAATATTATCTTTAGTATCTTTTGCTCCTGTGCATATAAGCCTGGAGAAATAAAGCTGTAAATTTGGTAATAGAAAAAAGGGTGTATTAAAATTAAGCTAGCATATGATGCTATTTTAATATAAGCCATAAAGGCTTCTGTTAAGTCGGTGTAGATTATTACTTGATTTGAGTGGATAATATCTAATAGAGGTTTGAGAGCTATGTGTAATATAGTCTCACTCAAATAATAACAAACTATAAAGCCAAAAATATAGGATAAAAATACTTTTAATAAACAATATTTCAAAGCAATAAAATGTTCCTTAAAAGTAAATTTATCCATTGTTCATTATTCTACAACAATTGTTGTTACAGACTCAATGTTTTCAGTATCATTAGCTTTTTTTGAACTATCATTAGTCACTTCTTCTAGTGATTTTTTTATCTTATCG
>Ga0190276_130_pt1 | contig 13903 bp, 15 predicted proteins | sample MCH_20Endo_J9_FD_131022 | JGI IMG/M metagenome (GOLD analysis project Ga0190276, IMG submission 131022) | Enriched cells of marine protists from Biology Centre CAS, Ceske Budejovice, Czech Republic - MCH_20Endo_J9 | ecosystem: Environmental > Aquatic > Marine > Unclassified | place: Czech Republic... | reverse complement strand
TTATGCAAGTAAAAATAGTTAACGATTTTCAAAAGGAGATATATCGCTCTTTAAAGGGCGATATAAAGTTGCAAAAATTAGTAAAAAAAGTCCATATAGGCCCTGCAAGCAACATAGAGTCTCTGATATTTTATTCCATTTCTCTGGGGCTATTTCTGAGTTAGCTTTGTTTTGTAAGATATTGATTTTATGCTTGATTTTCATGATATATATATTTATATTTTGATAGTTCTGTGGGGAGTGTAAATAGATTTAATCTGATCATTCACCAAGCCAACATGTTCTGATTGCTCATACATTTTTGCCACATGAGTAAGCAGGCCGTGACGGATATTCTGAGGTATATTGCCTGGCGTGTAGCCTACCATGTATTTTATGCGCAGGTTTTTTTCAATATACTGGTTGTTTAAGATAAGTTGATTTCTATGATTATTTAAAGATCCAAAATCATTAGAAATATCCCTACTGCCAAGTTCGTCAAATAAAGTAACGGACGAGATATGATTTATTTTTCCGTATTTTAGCTTTATATTTTTGGTGGTTAATTTAATTTCAGCTAGTACTTCATGTTCTGATATCTTATTAGATAATATTTGTTCTGCATAATCAATAGCACTTTTTAAAAGATTTTTTAAAAGCTCATCATCGTGCTTATGTGAAATCCGTAAATAATTTTTTATTTCTTTTAAGTTATAGAAACTATGATTCTGACTAGCAATAGAGTAGGTTATTTTCATAATAAATATTATTTAGTTGGTAATAATATGTTGTTACCGAAGCAGTTAAAATCTGCCCCGGTATTTGTAGTCGTTTAATTTTTGTGGAATTCTTAAATTACACAGAAAACTTTGCAAATTTAATAGCTTTTGAATCCACCACATCTCCGCCAACTCTTTTAACGGCATAAAACCTAACAAAAGGTTTGTCAGTATAAGGGTCCCTTAAAATGTTTATTCCAGCTCTATCGACTATTTTATAAGCAGCCTTAAAATCACCAATAGCAATAGATAAGCTATCTGCGCCAATATTTGGCATTTCAGCGCATACATGTACGGGCACGCCAAAAATAGTTTGATTTAACGAATCGGACAGTGATTGCTGCCAAATAAATCTACCAGTGTCATCTTTTAAAGATTGTATTTTAGATAAAGTATTTCTATTCATTAAAAAACTAATATTTTCACGATAATTTTCTTTAACGGCATTAATCATTTCTAATAGCATTTCAGTTGTTACCTCTGTGCCAGCATCAATGACTCCTACTTTATTATTTCGCAATAAACCAGTGGGCTTATTGTTACCATCTCCATTAATAAAAGCTTGGTTTTCAAGGCGAGTAAAGCTGTCTGATAATCTCTCAACTAGCCACCTTTCAATGTTAATTTCAGCATCATTTAATAAGGTTTGCGTGGCTTTTGGTTGCGCGTATATCTCGTGTGCAAAAATTGTTTTTTTCTCTAATTTGGATGTATCCGTTTCTGCTCGAGCCGCTGTTTCTGCGACCCACCCAGAAGCAAACTTCCCATCTTCAGATAATATATCAAGAGCTCTTGATGAAATAGTTTCAACGGAGGCGATATTTCTCATGATAGATTTGGAGTAAACTGAGTCTATTATTTTTTTGCTAAGTGTAGGGGTTATTGCTACTCCAGCCTCCCCATTATCACCACTTAATGATTTGGTAATTAACTCATTAGCCACGCCGCTTCTTACAAAATTATTAAAAGCGGATTTTGTTTCTTTGCTAGGGCAATTATGGATTTGTATTTCTTCGATATTGCTTTTCATTTTACCTACTATATTTTCTAAATTACTGATTTTTTTGCTGCTATTAGTTTCTTGATTGATAAATTTTTTTACTTCTCCAGATAATTCTTCAATTTCTTTAGTATCCATTTTGATTCTCTCCTTATAATTTTCTTAACTGTTTGATTAATTCAGCTAATTTTTTAACCGCTGTATCCTTACATTGCTTAACGTATTTCTGCTTAATTTGATTTATTTGCGCCATTTCATTAGCGGGGAATGTAACCACGCTAATTTCTATGAGGTTTAAATCATGAATCACTCGGTTACCATTCGAGTTATAGTCGGCAGAATTTATGTTAAACCCTATGCTCAATCCACATACAGCGCCTTGCTTAATTAATTCGCTTGCGTCAAAGCCGTCTTTAGTCTTGGTGTTTATCTCTGCCTCTACTTTTAAACCATATGAATCCTCATCCATCATACGAATAATTCCAATAGGTTTTGTTGTATCATGTTGCCAAAGAAGCTTCACGTGATTACTCTGCGAGGAGAGAAATGCGCCTTTTTCGATGCAATCATTATGATTATCAACAGTATTAAAAACGCTGGCATAGCCACTGATAATAGAATGCGACTTACCATCTGACTTAATAATAAATTCTGGACTAGCGTAGCCTTTATGCAAAATACCCTCTCTTGATTATTTAAGTTAGATAATTAAGCTTTATATACCATTTAATTGTTGCGCTAAGCTGCTAACTGTTATAATTTGATATTTGATCTACGTTATAGTAACTTATGTTTAATGTTTTTTGATGATTTATTTCGCTTGGCCAATAATATTTTTAGGAATGTTTTTTATAATATCTGGAGTAGTGGGCCTATACCGCTTTCCTGATTTCTATACTAAACTTCATGCTGCAAGTGTTATAGAGTGTTGCGGTATACCTCTATGTTTATTTGGATTATCATTAATGCAAGATTCATACATGTCATTTTTTAAGATTATTTTTATAATAATTTTAATTCTTTTATTAAACCCAGTATCAACATTTGCTTTAGCAAGAGCATCAGTTATGTATAAAATTGACAAAGAGGGAAGGATAAAATGATAGAATATATCCTGACCCCACCATTCCAAACTGAATTTATTTTAGATCAGCTTTTGCTGCTTATCATTGGTTTGTTTCTAGCGGGCGTGTGTTATAAAATAATGTTTAGTAAAAAACTGCTAGAATCGGTGATTTTATTATCGGTATTTAGCTTGCTAATAGGGTTATGTTACTTATTCATGGATGCTCCAGATGTTACTATGACTGAGGTTGCTTTGGGCAGCTCCTTATCAACATGTGTGTTACTAAACGTGCTTAACATTACGGGCGATGAATGTAAAAAAATAGAATATAGACGTCTGACTTTAGCGATAATATTATGTATAACATTTATTTTAGTTCTATCTTACGTATGTTTTGACTTGCCAGAATTTGGAGAAAGCAATAACGCATTACAAACTAATACTACACAATATTATATTAGTAACACTCACGTGCAAATAAAAATACCATCTTTTGTAGCGGCAATACTTGCCAGTTATCGTGGGTTTGATACTTTGGGTGAAACCTTAGTAGTTCTAATAGCCGGTCTTTCCGTGCTTCTTATTTCAGCTGCAAAAAGGAGAAAAAATGCTTAAAGATTTTTTAGTTATAAAAACAGTTTTGCAGTTTATCATTCCATATATAGTACTATATGCTTTTTATATTCAATTAAATGGTGAAGTTTCGCCTGGTGGAGGTTTTCAAGCTGGTGTGATTTTTGCAAGCGGCTTAATTGCTTATAGTTTGATTTTCGGGATTGAAAAATTAGTGCAAATTTTTTCAATAAAGCAATTAACGTACATCGCAATTTCGGGCGTAGCCCTCTATACTTTAACCGGAATTTTATCTCTAATTCAGGGAGGGCAGTATTTAGATTATTCGCTTTTGGCTTCTAGCCCAATATTGGGTCAGCATTTGGGTATCTTCCTGATTGAGGTTGGTGTGGGCCTGACAGTATCTTCTGTAATGTGTTTAATTTACATAAAATTATCGGAGGAATATGCATAATATAATCTTTATTTTAGCTATTTTGGTTCTAACAAGCGGTTTATTTATTATGATTACTAGTGATAATTATATCAGGAAAATTATAGGGCTAAGTGTTTTTCAGGCATCTGTGCTAATTTTTTATATTGCTCTTGGCAAGGTAAATGCTGGGGTAGTGCCAATTGATATTTGTCAAGGTGCTCAGCAATGTGCTCATAACTTTTCTAGCCCGTTGCCACATGTTTTAATGCTTACTGCTATTGTAGTTGGTTTTGCAACGATGGCGGTGGGGTTTGCACTAATCGTACAAATTAAAAAAGAGTATGGAACGATCTCGGAACAAGAAATAGCTGAAAAAATTTGGGATAGAGATGGGGTGAAATAATATGCAAATATCAACTCATTTTCCTGTTCTTCAGATATTACTACCACTTGTTGCTGGCATACTCAGCGCTTTAAGCTTTAACGGCCGCCGCGCTTATTTTATATCATTGCTGTTTGCTGCAAGTGCGTTTGCGCTATCTGTTTATTCCTATCAATTTGTGTCTATTGGTGCGGCCTCCTATACGATGGGTGGTTGGCAGCCTGAGTATGCTATTGAGTATCGACTAGATGGTTTTAATCAATTAATTATTATATTTATTAATGCAGCATTGTTATTTTTATTACTATTTGGTAAATCGTTAATCAATTCATCAATCTTGAAAAATATTAATGATGAATATAGGCACTTATTTTTTGCATTATTATTATTTGCCCATTCAGGGTATTTGGGGGTAGTTAGTACTAATGACTTATTCAATATCTATGTATTTGTCGAAATATCTTCTTTAGCAACTTATGTTCTGATGTCCATTTCAGCTAAAAGATCATCGTTAATCGGTGCATTTGATTATTTGGTTATAGGCACAATTGGGGCAACGTTAATTTTGATAGGTATTGGTTTTATTTTAGCTTACACTGGCGGTTTGAATATTTCGCAAGTTGCGTCGATTATTTCTTTGAATGAATATAATAAGGTTTTGCACACATCTATAGCTTTTATATTAGTAGGGGTTATGTTGAAAATAGCGTTTTTACCGATGCATTTTTGGATGCGCAGGGCGTATATGCATACTAGTTCGATTTTGTTAACTTATTTTGCTGCGATTGGCAGTATTTTTTGTATATGTATTTTGATGAGATTTTTATATTTCGTTATTGATATTGATCATTTAACTTTTATGTTAGAAAGAGTTATTCGTCCGGCTGCCTTTTTTGTGATGATACTGGGCTCGTTCTTGGCTGTGCGGTCAAAACATTTAAAAGAAATAGTTGTATATTCGACGACGGCACAAATTGGCTATATATTTTTATTAGTTACAATAATTGATGCCAAGATGGTATTATTTTTCTTACTTATTATCGATGCTGCAAATAAAATAGCTTTATTTACGATTATTGCTCATCTTGAGTCCAAGACAAATGACTTGTCTGTAGATAATTTTGTTGGTCTTAATCATAGCGTGTTATTTAAAACTTTAACAGCCTTTGCTTTACTTTCTTCTGTTGGTTTGCCATTTACTAGCATGTTTTTTGTGAAGATCAGTATTTTGCAAACATTATTAAGTAATTCTCTATATGTAGGTTTTGTTGTGACTATAGCTTCATCTTTACTATCTATTTTATATCACTTGAAAATTACAAAAATGTTGTTTTTAACAAAGAAATCTGAAAATACTATTGAAATTAATGAGGATCTTTCTGGTCTAGTATTTATAGTTGCTCTACAGTTTATATCATTATTTTACATTAGTAATATTGCCAATAATTTTGAGTTTATGTATTAAGTATGGAATATTTTGGAACAAATTTAATTTTATTATCACCTATTATAGTAGGAATACTTAATTTGTTGACACCTTTCATAAGTAAAGAAGATACAAATACGCGCAGTGCATTTTTGTTGTCTATTAGCGGTTTGTTTTTGTTGAATGTTATAATATTAGATTATTTATTTTTAAATGGCTATGGTTATGATTTGACATTGTTTTCGATAGGAAAATATAGCTTATCATTCCATCTCGAGGCCCTGGGAATGGTGTTTTTAACATTACTAGCCTCCCTATGGATATGCGCTTTGCTATATACTATCAAGTTCTTAGCTATTAATGACATGCCTGGAAGCGATAGATTTTTATTTTTTATGAATGGCTGCATAATTATTGGTAGCTTTATTGCGTTGTCTTCTAATCTATTTACGTTATTTGTTGGCTATGAACTCTTAACTGTTTGTACTATCCCGTTGATTGCTCACTTTCCAAATGAGCGCTGTTTTGTTGGTCTGTACAAGTACCTTAAGATTCTTATATTTAGTAGCATGGTATTATTCTTACCGGCAATTTTAATCATATATTCTTGTGCAGGGCATGGAAATTTTACGCCAAATGGTTTTATCGCAGATCATGTCACTGACACTCAGGCAATGATATTATTTTTAATGATTATTTTTGGATGTGCAAAAGCAGCAATATACCCGTTTCATACATGGTTGCCAGCTGCAATGGTCGCTACATACCCCGTTAGTGCTATTCTGCACGCAGTAGTGGTTGTTAAGACGGGATTATTTTGTATATATAAAATTATTATTTACGTCTTTGGAGTCGAGTATTTATATTCTCTGTTTGGTGAAAATAATTGGCTTGTTTTACTACCAATTATTACGATTATTTATAGTTCGTTCCAGGCGGTTCGCTATACAGATGTAAAAGCAATGCTCGCCTACTCGACAATTAATCAACTTAGCATAGCGCTACTCAGCGCTTTTTTGCTGACTCCTAAGGGAATCAACGCTGCAATTTTTCACATGGTTTCGCACTCCTTTACTAAAATTTGTATATTTTATACTGCTGGTAATATATACAGCGTAAAAACTTCTTACCGAATTAGTGAGTTGATTGGAATTAAAACAACTATGCCAAGAACAAGTTTTATTTTACTGATTTCAGGTCTATCTTTAATTGGCGTGCCTCCATTTGCAGGATTTATTAGTAAGCTATATATTTTGCTTGCAGCAGTTGAAGAGCATAATTTACTAGTTATTTGCACTTTAATGGCAAGCTCCTTATTTTCGGCCTTATATGTTATAAAAATGCTGATTTTTGTTTATCGCCCGACAAGTGATGATTTTATTCTGCACTTAAAGTTAAAGCCTTATTTTAATGAGCCTCGTGAAAGCCGTAATTCAAAAAGAATTATTAGTTCAAAATATAAGGCTGAAAAAAAATTACCAAAATTTATGATTTTGAGTATTGCTTTATGCGTTTGTGGCGTTGTAGGGTTTGTGTTCATACAGCGCATTATTAATCAATTCCTACTGTTTATATAATATTAAAAATTATGTTTTTAGCTCAATATTACCAGCACCCTTCGCTCATTATCTTGCTATCGATTGTTGGCATGACTTTTTTAAAGGATAGGCATTACGCATTTAAGGCTATCTCGATTATTACACCATTAATTTGTATGGTTGCTTTAAGCGGTTTAGAAGAAAAAAATATCTTGTCTGTTTCTCAAGTTGTAAAATTATCCTATATTGGTTCGTGGCACAATAAGTTAATAGGTTTTGCATTTTTACTAGCAATTTTGGCGGCAAACTTAAACACTATCAATAAAAAGCGATATATAGAGATAATATTAGGAAACTTGTATGCTGCCTTTACTTTATTTTGTTTATTAGCAGGTGATTTTTTATCCTTATTCATTAGCCTTGAATTGATGGCTATTACTTCAGCAATTATTATTTTTATAGGCGAGCAAAAAGCTAGTTTAAGAGCGGCAAAAAAATATTTTATTACTCATTTAATGAGTGGGAATATGATTATTATTGGCGTTATACACCTATACTCTATCAGTGGTTCAGTAGAAATTCAAAATGTTGGTGAGTTAGTATATCATGCAGATTACTCGAATTTTATGTTATCTATTATGTTTGTAGGTTTGCTAATTAATGTGGCTTCATTTCCATTTACTGGCTGGATGGTTAACTATTATCCCAAAGCAACTTCGACAGGTTTTGTTTATTTAATGATGTTTACTACTAAATTGTCGGTTATGTTAATTGTAAAGCTATTTGCTGGATTTGATGCATTAAAATACGCTGCGGTCATTATGATTATAAACTCATGCACACAAGTTATTTTTGAAAAGCATGTGCAAAATATGCTGTGCCATTTATCAATTATTTCAATGGGGTTAATGTTGATGGGTATTTCAGATGGCTCCGTTGAGGTTGTCGATGCGGTAGTGTGTTATTTATTTATGCATATTTTATATAAGCTTACTCTTTGCCTGGCCTGTAGTAATTTGAGTAGCTATAGTTTTGATGCGTTGTTTAATCACGATAGTAAAATAATTAAATTTAGCCTTGTTGTCTCTGTTATAGCTATGATTGCTGTGCCAAGTAATTTTGTTTTTACTCTTAAAGGAATAATTACGCATAATTTTTATGATAATCTGTTAACGTATGTTGCGCTCATAGTCATGTCGTTCTCTATAAGCTTTGCATTACCTTGGAGGGAGTTTTTTTGTAGTAATAACAAGATAGAAACGAAGCTAAATAAGTGTAGCAAATATGCATTATTAATAACCCTATCAACTACAATATTTTTTATGATATTTGGGCAAGTAATATTATTAAATAAAGAATTTACGCTCTTTCCTGAAGGCTCAGTTAAGCAAATATTAATCCTAACTATATCAATTATAGCGGCTTGTTTTTTCAAATATAAGAGATTTCGTACTCACCCGTTAAATTTAATTGAACCGATCGGTAGTTGGATATTTTATTTTCATCGCCGTCAGGACGAAAGGGAAAAACAGACTCAAAGTAAAGAGCCAATGTTTGAAAATTTAGAGTTCCAGTTAGGAAGGTTTTTTAATTTATTTCATAATCAGCAAACTGCTATTTTTATGGTATTCGTAGTATTAATTATAGTCATGTGCATTATAGTAAATCAAAATGAAATATTGCGTCTTCCTATGTGATTAATTATAATTCTACTGTAATCTTATTTAATTTTTATTGACATTTCGCGCATCTTCGTCTATTTTTCATCTGGTTATTAATTAACAGTGATTTTCTAAGTTAAACGGTAACTTATGATACAAAACAATAGGGCGTTGTAATATGGATAATAATTTTGAGAATCTAGATGAATTAACGCCTTTGCCTCCTTCTGCAATAAGTGTAAACCCGCCAGCGCCAAGTGTACATGTTGAATTTTATCGTTTACTGTCTTCTCACGTGATTGAATTTTCTTGTCCTCAATTTCCCTTAGAAAAACATCAAGAAACTTTACCTGGAGAGGTAAACTATCATGCAGATTTTCCAATAAGATAATAACCATTGAATTTAACAACTTTTCTGAATATTATGAGATTGAATCATAATAGAAAATTTATATGAAATCAGTGTTAGGTAAAAATTGGAAAAAACAGCCAATTAATGAAGAATTTGCATTTAATGTTACTCGTTCTTTTCAAATTAGTGATGTGTTAGCTAGGCTGGTTGCAAGAAATGTTAATTCAATTGATGAAGCCGAAAATTTTCTTTATCCTAAGATCAAATCTCTACTACCTGATCCATTTCATTTAAAAGATATGAAGCAAGGGGTGGAGCGTGTTATTCAAGCGATCAATAATAAAGAAACTATATGTATATTTGCTGATTACGATGTGGACGGAGCAACATCTTCGGCAATATTAAAGAATTTTTTTGATGATATTACTGTTAGCTCTTTTATTTATGTGCCTGATAGGATTGCAGAAGGTTATGGCCCTAATGCTGAGGCTATGCAGAGAATTAAGAACAGGGGGGCTTCTTTAATTATCACAGTTGATTGTGGTTCTGTTGCATTTGAGGCTATTGAACATGCAGTTGACATTGGCTTAGAGGTTATAGTCATTGACCATCATTTGAGTCTAGATGAGTTGCCAAAAGCAGTTGCGCTCATTAATCCTAATCGTCTTGATGAGGATAGTGATTGTAAAAATTTAGCGGCCGTTGGTGTGTCTTTTTTATTTCTTGTAGCTTTGCTAAAATCCCTCAAAGAGCTAAATTTTTTTGAAAATAAGCATGCGCCAAACCTAATGTCTTATCTTGATTTGGTGGCGCTTGGCACTGTTTGTGACGTGATGCAAATCACTGGTTTGAACCGTGCTTTTGTGATGCAAGGCTTAAAGGTGGCAAAGCAGCGTGGTAATATTGGTTATCGAGCATTATGCGATGTGGCTTCTATTGAATCTGCCCCAGATTGCTACCATCTTGGTTTTATTTTAGGGCCTAGAATAAATGCAGGAGGGCGTGTTGGTAAGTCTGATCTTGGCGCTACTTTACTATCGACAAAAAGCCCTGATATTGCCACTAGAATTGCTAAAGAACTTGATATATATAATGAAGAAAGAAAGGCGATTGAGTTTGCAATGCTTGAAGAGGCTTCCGCTATAGCCGAAAAGCAAAAAGATTCTGCCATATTATTTATCGCAGGAGAAGGTTGGCACCCTGGGGTGATTGGTATCGTAGCAGGAAGATTAAAAGAAAAGTACAATAAACCAACGGCAATCATAGCTGTTAATGAAGGGGTTGGAAAAGCTTCTTGCAGGTCGGTGAAGGGGGTGGATTTTGGCTGTAAAATTATTGAGGCAAAGCAAAGAGGTTTGCTAATTGCTGGAGGTGGTCATGCAATGGCTGCTGGTTTTACTGTTGATGAGAGTGAAATGGAGAAGTTGCATGAGTTTTTAGAAGAGCAATGTGCCAGGCAACTCGCTGTCTCTGATGCTCATTTAACATCGTATTATGATATTGACATTACAACAAGCGCTGCCTCAGTCGGCTTAGTCAAAGAAATATCTGCGCTTGAGCCTTATGGTGTGGGTAATCCAGCTCCCATCTTTCGTTTTTCTGGACTATATGTGTTAAAAGCGGATATTGTGGGTTTAAAGCATATAAAGATATTATTTGCCCCAGACCGTATGTCTTATGGCAAAAAAACCCTACCAGCTATAATTTTTAATGCAGTGGATACACCTATTTCAGATGTTATATTTTCAAAAAAGCCATTGAAGCTAGACGTTTTTGGAAAATTAAAAATTAATAGTTGGCAGGGGAATGAAACTGTGCAATTAATCCTTGAAGATGTTTGCATCTAGTCTTAAGTTAATCTCAATTATCAATGGGATCTAATGAGCTTGACTCTTCTCCTAATAGCATTTCTTCTTCGGCTTCATTTATTTTATCTTGCTTGGAAAGAGGGTTTTGATCAAAGTAATTAGTAAAAAACTTTTCAATTCTTTCGTCTCTTTCTTGTTGCATAACTTCTTGTTCGTTTTGTTCCCGCTCTTTTTCTTCACTTTTCTCTTTTAATTTGTCACTACGCTCTTTTAATTTGCTTGGCGATAATCTTTTTAGCGATGGTTTTTTGATCATGTCTTTCCCCTTTGTTACAAGCATTTTTATTAGTATTCACGACTATTTGTAAAAAACTAGTAAGAATACAAGATTATTAAATATATAATTTTAGTTAAAATAAATTAACTAATTCATCATAAGCAAGATCTTACAATTGTCAAATAATAATTAAAAAATATTATCTGCATCTTATCTGTTGAAAGTTAGATAAGATGCAGGCTTGGTAGAAAAGGGGTCGGGATATGCATTTAACTTGCCATAAGTGAGTTGATTTTACTCATCACCATTATCAGAATGATAATTATTTCCTATGCAAAATCGGGCTGTCTCACTATTATTAACATGAGGAGATGGATCAGGATGTTTGAAAAAGTGATCAACATCTTCCATAGAAAAATTATTTGGCTGCTGGTCTGTATTATCAACGCTAGATTCTTCACTATCTTCTTCGATATGTTCTGTGCTTTCGGTAGGCTCTTCGTCATTATTGGGAATAAAAACGTTTAAGGCTTTTAAATAGTCGCCATATTTGTTATTTAATTCTTTTTCCCCACGGTACTCTATTGTTTTGCCATCTTCAACTATAGTGCAGACTATCTTTCCTATCAATTGACGTTGAATTTTTACTTCAGAACCTTCTTTATAAATAGTAATTGTTTGATCAGTCATAATTATACCTTTAATAGTAGTTGATGTTTATCGTTTAACCTTAGCAAAAATATATCTTAAATAAAGGTATTGTCAAAAAAATATTTTCTTTCTACGGAAAGGTGATGTATGATAAGCACAAAATTAATGCAACATAATGTAATAATATATTCATATGTCTTATAAAACATCTCAACAAATCCGTTCTACTTTTACCGACTTTTTTAAAAAACATGACCATGAGCATGTGAATTCAAGCTCTTTAATCCCACATAATGATCCGAGTTTAATGTTTGTGAATGCTGGAATGGTGCAGTTTAAAGATATTTTTACTGGGCAACAGGAGCGGGAGCATAATAAAGTAGTAACTTCACAAAAATGTGTACGCGCTGGTGGAAAGCATAATGATCTAGATAATGTTGGCTACACAGCAAGGCACCACACGTTTTTTGAGATGTTGGGTAATTTTTCTTTTGGGGATTACTTTAAAGAAGAGGCGATATATTATGCATGGAATCTACTTACCGATGGCTATAAAATACCAAAAGAAAAGCTTTACGTAACAGTGTATCATGAAGACCAGGAAGCGTTTAATATATGGAAAAAAATAACTGGCTTTGCAGATGATCGTATCATTAAGATTAATAGTAATGATAATTTTTGGTCTATGGGGAATACTGGTCCATGTGGTCCATGCACTGAAATATTTTATGACCATGGAGAGAATGTTTTTGGTGGGTTGCCAGGCACAGAGCATGAAAATGGCGATCGTTTTATTGAGATTTGGAATTTAGTATTCATGCAATACCAGCAAATGAGTGATGGTAGTAGAATTAATTTACCAAAACAATCAGTTGATACTGGCATGGGACTTGAGAGAATTTCTGCTATTTTACAAAATGTGCATAATAATTATGAGATTGATTCATTTAAAGAGTTGATTAGTGTCGCTGAAAATTTGCTTGGAGTTAAAGCGCAAGGTGATGCTTTATTTTCTTATCGCGTTATAGCTGATCATTTACGCTCAAGTTCTTTCCTTATTGCTGATGGAGTTATGCCTTCGAATGAAGGGCGAGGGTATGTGTTGCGCAGAATCATGAGAAGGGCAATGCGACATGCGCATCAACTAGGAGCTAAAGAACCTTTGATGTATAAATTATTGCCGAAATTAGTAGATTTATTTGGTCAGTCATATCCAGAGTTATCTAGAGCTCAGGAATTCATCAGTAGTGTTTTATTACAAGAAGAAGAGCGCTTTAAGGTAACTTTAGGCAGAGGGTTAAAGCTGCTGCAAGATGAGAGTTCGTCTATTTCCGTAGGTGGTAAGTTATCTGGTGAAACTGCTTTTAAATTATACGATACCTATGGATTTCCACTAGATTTAACGGAAGATATTTTAAAGAAACAAAAAATTTCAGTTGATAAAAAGGGTTTTGATACTCAGATGCAAGAGCAAAAAGAGCGTGCACGCAAAGTTTGGTCGGGGTCTGGGGCGAGTAAAACAGATAATGTTTGGTTTGATATAGTCAGTGAATTTGGAGCTACGGAATTTCTTGGATATAATGCAAACCATGGCGAAGGTAAAATTATCGCCCTGATCAAAGATGGTAAGCAAGTAGACAAAATAGACTCTGACGAAGAGTTTATGCTTATTACTAGTCAAACACCATTTTATGGCGAGTCAGGCGGGCAGGTTGGTGACATTGGTTTGATTGAAAATGATACTTGTCAAATTGAAGTTGTTAACACCCTAAAATTCTTGGGAAAAATAATTGCGCATAGTTGTAAATTGAAGAAAGGTGCGGCGTTATTAAATGACCAAGTATCTTTGCAAATTGATGCAAAAAATCGTAATAACTTACGAATACATCACACAGCGACTCATATTCTTCATGCTGCTTTGCAGAAAATTTTGGGCAAACATGTGACGCAGAAAGGGTCACTAGTTCTGCCTTCAAAATTACGCTTTGATATTAGC
>Ga0190276_129_pt1 | contig 13938 bp, 9 predicted proteins | sample MCH_20Endo_J9_FD_131022 | JGI IMG/M metagenome (GOLD analysis project Ga0190276, IMG submission 131022) | Enriched cells of marine protists from Biology Centre CAS, Ceske Budejovice, Czech Republic - MCH_20Endo_J9 | ecosystem: Environmental > Aquatic > Marine > Unclassified | place: Czech Republic... | reverse complement strand
CTATATCACAGCTAAAGCCAGAGGTAAAATTAAATACCTAGAGCTCAGCAGTCAAATCAAACCTGGATATGAAATTCACATTGAAACAACAAATGCTATAGTTCATATATTTGGTAATATTACTGAAAAGAATGATTCAACTATAATTGAAAAAGCAATTGCTGATATTATTGATGTTAAAGGTGTAAAAACTAACCTTACCTATAAATGTAAATAATGAAGCCAGTTTCAATTTATATTCATTGGCCATTTTGCTTATCTCTTTGCCCTTATTGTGATTTTAATTCTCATATAGCTGGCGATGTTAATGATCAGCAATGGATTGATGCTTATAAAAGCGAAATTGATTTTTTTAAACATCATATCGAGAAACGTTACGTTAAGTCAGTATTTTTTGGTGGGGGAACACCCTCTTTAATGAATCCTAAAATAGTTGAAGCTATTATTAACTATTTATCTGATTTAGGAACCATAGATCAATCAACTGAAATTACCTTAGAAGCAAACCCTACGTCTTACGAAGCTGATAAATTTCGCTCTTTTAAATCCGCAGGGATCAATCGAGTATCAATAGGAGTTCAATCATTTGACGATAATAACTTGCAATTTCTTGGTAGAAAACATAGTGCTAAAGATGCTTTATATGCTATTACCAGTGCTGCTCAAATATTCGACCGATACTCATATGATCTGATATATTCCTTGCCAAACCAAACTTTATCAGATTGGACAAGTGAACTTAAACAGGGAATAAATTTCTCAAATGACCATATTTCATTATATCAGCTTACTATCGAAAAAGGTACACCATTTTACAAACTCTATAGTGATAAAAAATTTATACTACCTAGTGATGAAGTAGCGGCAGATATGTACGAATGGACAAATCAGTATTTACAGTCAAAAGACTATCAGCGCTATGAAATATCGAATTATGCAAAACCAGGTAGTGAGTGTCTGCACAACTTAGTATATTGGAACTATCAAGAATATATTGGCATTGGCCCTGGAGCACATAGCCGTATTCATACACAAAATAATATTAGTTCCATCATGACCTTGCACTCACCACAAAAATGGTTATCCTCAGTTCAGAAAACAGGTAATGGGATACAGAAAAATATTCGTTTATCTGATGAGGATATTACGCTAGAATATGTGATGATGGCAAGTCGCTTGGCTTCTGGCTTCCTAGAATCAGATCTACAAAAAGTAACTGGCAAAACATTAGATCAAGTTTTTAATATGAGCATAATCCATGACTACCAAAAACTTGGCCTAGTAGACCTAAGTTTAGGGCGCTTCAAACTAACTAGTAAAGGTTTAGTACTGCATAGCTATATTATTTCAAGAATAATGCTTTAATAAAAATGAAGATGAAATAATTGAAATTCTAGACTATGTATCAGGGTTTTGCTTTGTTTTATTACATCCTGGCTTCTTTTCATATGAACACTCCTAAAATAAGAAAATGCCACACAAAAATAGCCTTAAGGTATATCTAAATTTTTTGAAATATCCTTAAGTTGACGCCATTGACTGAACGGATACAAAAAGCAGGTAATTCAATTTAATATCACTATAAAAAATGAGGAGGCTGATAAATTAACCTCCTCATTCTTTTATTTTTTTACTTCGAAAAATCTAGTCTAGTTTCCAACAGATTCTTCTTCTGGAGAAAAGAATGTCACTCCTGCTAAATCCTGATCTTCTTCAACTTGCTTCGGCTCTTTGGAGAACACAAAAGATTCTAGGGTACATGCATGTTTGAGCGCAGGAACTATCTGATCTATAGTGTTTATCAGATTTTCGCTTTTGTGCCACTCCTCTATAGTTATCATACCCCTAGATAACACATAACTAATTGCAGCTATAGAGTGCGACAAAGATTCCAAAGATTGTATATGTTTTTCAAATACAATCTCACTACTATCTATTGACATTGGCTCATTTTGCTCATTCAAATATTCCTTAAAATCCTCAGCAGCATCAATATATAAATTTATACAATCACCCAACGAATCAGATTGACTTTCTTCGCGCTCAGCAATAATACTATGCACCATATTATTATAAAGTTTTACATTCTCTTCACACAAAAAAGTATAAGCTTCTTCAGCTTGCTGCAATATTTCTTCTCTATTCATCAGACCCTTCTTATTGTTTTAATTAAAATTAACCATATCTTTATGTAAGTTAACATAAATAAAGATTATTGTCAAATATTAGTTAGAACGGATGTCCGTTCATGTGAGTGGTTTCAATTTTAACAAAATAGCTCGAAACAGGTCACTTTTGTTACCCTGAAATTGTTTGGCATAACACACTTTTTTAATATTTTTATTTTTAAACCACTCACGTGAACACATACTCATCTTGATTTACTATCACTCCTCACCACTGTCAAAAATATGATTTTGCCCTCCAATTAATTGCTCTTCTAAGTTTTTATAATTAACGGAAAGAGAAGGGCCACTATAAATATAAGGTGTGCTGTCGTGATTAACATTCTCAACTACAGACCTTGTTAGGCTTTTCATGAATTCGCCATCGCATTTTGGTAAATCGGAGTCTTCATAAAAATTACGTATAGTGCGTAGCGTCGATATCTTAAACTCATCGAAAAACTTTTCCTCTTTATATAGTTGGTTTTTAAGATATTTATTTTCAAAATATGGGTTTTGCAAAGCTAGCTTTTTCAGATCCGCACTTTCCATTAACTCTGAATTTGCCCTGGCATTAATAAGCATAGACTTCTTTTGTTCTGTTGACATACTACTATGCTCTACAACATTTTTAAATAAACTATATGTTTCTTGATAAGTGGTCATACATAGTTTGATCGTACTATTTAAATCTTTTGAAAATTTGACGCATGAAGCATCTATAGGCATTTTTTGTATAATACTATCATAAAGCTCTTCTATCTTGCTGTGCACACTTAAATGCATTCCGTTGAATATATGAAAATGATAGTTTTGAAAATCAGTACATAAAAACTTTTTTATACTATGTAAATCTTCTTGATTCACTGTCACAGAAAGTGCATTCATTCCATCATATTCTATGAAAGGATTAGCGCCATGATAAAGAAATAAATCAATCCAAGTATTACTATGACTTAAATTAACATCACGTAATATATACATTAAAGGAGTTGGAAAACCCTCATAGCCATCAGGCTGCATTTCACCAGATGCTAACTTTTGATGAATTAAAGAATAAGCATTAGGTAGAGGGTGGTTCAGTAATGATAATAATACTTGATTATCATGTTTATTTTGCAGAGGTTCATCTTGCTGTTGACTATGCACAACATTCTCTTCATCCTCTGCGTTACTAGGTGGGTTGTCTAAAGGCTGATTATCAACATCCATCTCAAGAATATTATTATTATGTTCAGCAGAATTTTCGCTATCTGAATCAGAAAACTTATTTTCTGCTGTCTCGTGACTTTCAATTTGCCAGCCTTTTTTATTTAAAGAGGCAATCAGCTTAGTTTTATTAGACTCTACTATAGTATTTACTATATCTTGCTGATATTTATTATTTTCAAACTTTAAAAACATATCAATAATTCCAGGGCAATGAGTACCAACTATTAAAAATAACTGCTCTTGTTCTAGAGATAATTTAAATTCATTGATCAGTAATTTAATAAAGCCTGTTTTTTTACTAGATAATATATTATTAAGTATCTCAACATCAACTACACCATCTTTAATATGATGCTGTGTAATAATTTGTTTAAGTTCTGCGACATTTGCTACCTTGCTTTTTCTGCTAGCAATAAATTTTAACGTCACCTCATTTTGTGATGTGACTGGCAATATTTTACTCTCTTGTTTTTTAATAGTATCTTGTTTCTGTTGTTCTTGTTTTTTGTGCACTTGAGAAACTTTCTTTTGCTTTGTAGCTTGATCGTTAGCTATTTTAGCTTGACATAATTTGTAAATATCTAAATATTTTTGTTTAGTTGCTTCAATGAAACTAGGAGTCTGTAAAATTATATCTAAAGGAGTGATCCCATCTTTATTTGATACATTTAAATAATCTTCAGGATTGGGAAGTTCACTGATCTTACGCAATATTTTTGATTGATAGTGAGTATTGGACCCGTGAAGAATTATGTGGATCGGTGTATTTCCATTTGCATCCTGTACGTCTAAAAATAAATTAGATTCTATTAAAAAATCTACTGTGTTTTGATCAATATTATTTTGCAAACATTCATGTAATATTGTTGGGTTATGAGTAAAATAATATGAAGTAATAATTTTAAATAGACTTAAATCACTTTCTTCTTGCTCAATATTGTATTTAAGAGCTGACATAGTCAGAACTGACTGTCCTTGATTGTTTAATTTCATCGGATCAGCTCCCATTGTTAGCAGCTTTAGTACTAAATCTTCACAGTTGTTTTTACTATTATGATGCTGCACCGCTTGATGCAAAGGAGTATCTCGACCATCTCCTGTGTAATCAACTAGGCTCTTATTGCTTTCAATCTTTTTTATTATCTCTTCTCGAGTATAAAGATTCTTGCGCATTGTGCTGTATTTAATCTTCTGCTCTTCTATTAGAGGTTTTAATTTAGGATATTTTTCAACTATTAAATCTAAATGATCAAAAGTGTATGATTTTATGGCGCCAGTGGGATTATATTTATTTGGATCGCTTGAGACTGAGTTGATTAATATTGTTTGAATACAACGAGAAACAGCTACTGAAAAATGAGGATTATAATTTTGCTTTAGAGAATTTTCAAATAGCAGCTTAAACAGTTCAAAATTATTATTTCCTGCCGCAATATCAATTAAACTAGCCCAAGTAACACCAGATTTGTCGCTAGGATGCGGTAGTTTATAAATATCTTGTAATATAGCCCCATAATCAATTAAAGAATTTACTAATTTAATGTCACCCCCTTCTACAGCCATACGAATAGGTGAGACGGTATTTTTTGTATATTCATTAATATTAACTCTGCCTTGCTTTATTAAAAATTGAACAAACTCGTATTTATCTTTTTTTAATTTCGTATCGGTTTCATTTAAATATAGCATAATAGAGTTTTGCAAAGGTGTTAGGTTACTCTCATTTGCAAAGCAAATTATATTTTGTCCGATCAAAGAAATAAATTCATGTAAGCCAGGATGCTTCTTAGCTGATAAGACAAGGTCTACATATCCATCTCTTGCTTCTCTTCCTAAACATAAAATATTTCCCCCCTGAAGCAATAATTTTTTCAACATCTCTTTATTATTATTCTTCATTGCATATACAGACGATGTGCAGCCAACTTTAGACAAAGGGTCATCACTTAATATAAAATCATAATGCACAATGGAGGGACTATTTACCTTAATTTGAGGGTGTCTCAATAAAGATTCAACAATTTTTGTTTTATTTAACTTCGCAGCAGTAATTAATGGCGTTTCACCACTAGAACTATAAGTGTTAACATTACAATTAGCGCTAATTAATTTGTCAATTATCTTTAAGTTCGAACCTAAAGATATAGCATAATGTAGTGGTGTTTTGCCTTGTAAATTAGTAGCATTAATATTTATTTTTGTCTGTTTTGAGGGTATTTGATTATATCTTATTAAATCTATAGCAGCTTGCGTGAGATTATGCTTAATGGCTAAATGCAGTATTGAATCCTTAACATTATTATTAGGATTATAATAACTCATATTAATATTAGAAAACCCTGCTAAAAAACTAACTATAGCATTTGCTTTCTGACTATTAGGGTGAGTTATAGCATAAGTTAGTAGCGATTCTCCTTCGGCGTTTGTGCAATTAAAATTTATGCTCCGATCTTCATGCAGATCTAATAAAGTTTTCTTGCACTTCTTGAAAGTAATATCGCCGTTGAAATAATCTTCTAATATTTTAAATAGGTCGAAAGAATCTTGCATAATTCAATTATTGTTATAGTTGTTTGAAATAAGGCCACCATATTAATTAAAAAAAATAAACAATCAAGCAGAGATAGCACTAAACTTATTTGCAATTAAATCTAAAGTTTTTTTAATTTGGTAAAACCAGATATCAGAATATAATATAGGCCAAACTCATTGGTAAATTGTTATAATCTACCGAGCTTGGCCTATTTTTATTCTTTAATAGATTCTCAAAATAGTTTTATTATTCTGAAATATCAGAATAATTTCCTAATAATGTATCATCATTACTTTGCTCTTCTGCAAAAAAATTATCGTAATATTCATCACTTGAGTAGCCCAGTTCGCTACTAGAATCTTCTGGGTTTAATGAAAATTCTATAATTTCAGCAAATTCTTGCTTATATGCAGGATTATCTAAAAAACTCTGCTCTGAGTCATCCGGCAAACCAGCATCATCACGACTACGCTTTCCAAATGTTATTATACACTCAGCCCCCTTCATACTGCTTGTGTCTTCTACGAACATTGAGGATTCTACTGAATTAAAAGCTGATACTGAATCAAAATATGGCAGTAAATCTACTGCCACTGGGTTTTGTGTTTCGTACTCTTCTCGATAAGATTCTGAATTGAAACCCGTAGTATTTATTGCTTGTTCTTGCGCCATTTCTTACTTTCCCTTAATTTAATTTGTGTTTTTATTGTTAAAATAAATTAATACTATATCAAGGTAATGTCAAGCCTTTTCTTTAATAGAATTTAATATTTTATTTGTATTAGTTAAAGTTTGTTGTTATTTGCGCGGCTCTAAAGGCTTTATAGCTTAACGTAAATTAATATATATAGCTAATCAAAAAGCTAAAGCTAGACTAAGATGAATTATGATGGAAGTATCCTTTCTTGATTAATTAAGAAAAATTTGTTATAATTCCTAAATTTGTTAATTTGATTTTGTAATTTTCATGACGTTTGAAAGAAAGACCATAGTTGTTGCCATGTCTGGTGGAGTTGACAGCTCCGTTGTTGCTGCGATGCTGCATGAGCAAGGTCATGATGTTATTGGCATCACTCTGCAATTATATGATCACGGCATGGCTTTGCAAAAGAAAGGCGCGTGCTGTGCTGGTCAGGATATATATGATGCAAAGATGGTTGCTGATCGCCTTGGTATACCACATTACGTCTTTGATTATGAAAGTAAGTTTAAACAAGAAGTTATTGATGATTTTGCAGATAGTTACTTAAATGGTGAAACTCCACTTCCATGCGTTAAATGCAATCAATCGGTAAAATTTCACGACCTGTTAAAAGCTGCAAAAGAATTAAAGGCAGATGCTTTAGCGACTGGCCACTATATTCAAAAAATTATAAATGGCAATAGGGCTGAAATGCATAAAGGTTTTGATGAGAATAAGGATCAAAGCTATTTTCTATTTGCAACCACTAAAGAGCAACTTGATTATTTAATGTTTCCACTCGGTGGTCAAACAAAGGAAGAAACGCGAGCTTTAGCAGAAAAATATAACCTTGAAGTGGCGAATAAACCCGATAGTCAAGATATTTGCTTTGTACCAAATGGAAATTATCGCGATATAATTACTAAATTACGACCAGGAAGCGATAAAGCTGGTAAGTTTATTCATATAGATGGCTATGAAATAGGTGATCATAAAGGTATAATTAATTACACCGTTGGGCAAAGGAAAGGCTTGGGTATTTCATTTGGCTCTCCTTTATATGTAATAAAAATTGACCCAGAGGAAAATAAAGTTTATGTTGGTCCTGAATCTGATCTAGTCAAAACTAAATTTACTTTAAAAAATGTAAATTGGTTAGCTGATGATCTAGCTCCTAATGAAGCTAGAGTAGAGGTTAAAATCAGATCAACAACAGCAGGGGTAAATGCCATTCTATCCCACAATGAACAAAATAGTTTCGTTGTCACCTTGCTGGAAGAAGAAAAGGCTATCACACCTGGTCAAGCTTGTGTGTTTTATCAAGGGGCTAGGTTGCTTGGTGGTGGCTGGATTACAAGAGAGATAGAATAATAATTTAAAAAATAATTTAGGTAAAAATCAATGAGTTTTTTTAAAAGACAATCGCTGCAATCAGTGATCGATACTGGCAAGTCTGGTGGGCTTGTTAAATCTTTAGGTGTATTTGACCTCATACTATTAGGTCTTGGTGGAATTGTTGGCACAGGCGTCTTCACTCTAACTGGCGTTATTGCAGCCGAACATGCAGGGCCAGCAGTTACACTATCTTACGGTATTGCTGGACTAACTTGTATATTCATAGCTCTGGTATATACTGAGCTTGCATCAATGATGCCTACTTCAGGTAGTGTATACACATATTCTTATGTTGCATTTGGTGAGGTTTTTGCTTGGTTGATTGGAAGCATGTTGATTGTTGAAATGGCTTTTGGCGCTGCTGCGGTTGCCGGAGGATGGTCTGCTTACGTGCAAGGTATAATGGATGCTGCGGGCTGCCCTTTACCAACAGCCATAGCGCATTGCCCTTCTGAAGGTGGTTATATTGACTTACCAGCATTTTTAGTAGTTATATCAGTTGGGATTATGCTTTTCTTAGGTACAAAAGAAAGCAAAACATTGAATAATATATTAGTATTTGTCAAAATGGCAGCTATCTTACTTTTTGTTGTTTTTGCTGCTCCTCATTTTGATATTGATAAATGGGAAAACTTTATGCCAAAGGGCTTTGACCAAGTTGTTTATGGTTCTTCAATTTTGTTTTTTGCATTTACTGGGTTTGGCGTGTTAGCCAGCACAGCTGAGGAGTGTAAAAACCCTGAAAAAGACCTAACAATAGGTATCATTGGCTCATTGGTATTAGCAACGGTTGTTTACGTATTAGTAGCAGGTGTATTAACTGGCGTTACTCACTTTAGTGAACTAAATAACGCACAACCATTAGCGTACGCCTTACAACAAAATGGTAATAGCTTTGGCTCAATATTAGTAGCAGTTGGTGGTATTGCCGGTATGACTACTGTTATTATGGTTAATATTTATGGCCAATCTAGAATATTTTATGTGGTATCTCGTGATGGCTTGTTACCAAAAGCATTAACTAACATTCACCCAAAATATGATAGCCCATATGTCTCAATAATTATCTTCACATTATTGGTAGCTTTGTCTGGATCTTTAATTTCGTTCCAAACTTTAGCTCAGCTTTCAAGTATGGGAGCATTAACTGACTACATCGTAGTATCACTAGCAGTTTTAGCATTCCGTATATATCAGCCAAATATCAGAAGGCCTTTTAAATGCCCTGCTATATATTTAATTGCACCAATAGCATTAATGGCTTCGGCTTACTTACTTAGTAAACAGATAATTGCCGAAGATGGCTCATTATTTTATACAGGTAGAATTTACTTATATTGGTTGGGTGCAGCACTTGCTGTGTATAGTGCAAAGCTAGCTTTTAATAAAGTTACAAAGAGCTAAATGAAATCATGGATACATTTTTTAATCATATTAGTTTATTAGAGGATTTCTACTGGAGCTACATCGGCTGGACGCTGATCGTAGCTTCAGGCATTTATTTGACTTATATTTCAAATGGGTTGCAGTTTCGAGCTATCGCTAACTTTAAGGAAAATATTATCAATATTTACTCTCATGCAAATACAAAACAAGATGGCATCCATCCGTTTAAACTGTATTTTGCCTCCGTTGGTGGCATGGTCGGTCTTGGTAATATCGTCACAATTAGTACCGCAGTAATGATTGGCGGACCAGGAGCCATTTTTTGGATATTGATTGCCTCTTTCAGTGGTATGCTTTTGAAATATTCTGAAATTTACCTTGGTGTTAAATACCGTGTGCAGAATGAAAATGGTGGTTTCGATGGAGGACCAATGTACTTCCTGCAAAAAGCCTTTAAACCAAAATGTTTTGCCTATGGATTTGCCGTATTATTATGTCTTTACGGTGTTGAAATATCCAACTTTGTAATAATTGTTGACCGTATTGAACATAGTTTTGAATTAAATAGGTCTTTGGTTATTTTTGTTTTTTTACTAGTAGTAATTTACTCTTCAATTGGTGGAGTGAGTCGTTTAGCCAATATATGCTCTGTAATTATGCCATTTTTTATGATTGGATATATTGTATTTGCTTTATACGTTATTAGCTGTAATTACCAGTTATTACCTAACTTTTTTCAAGTTGTTATAACTTCTGCTTTCACGGGAAGTGCACCAATCGGTGGTTTTGTTGGTAGCACAATGGTAATAGCTGCATATTTAGGCATCTCAAAAACTGTTTATTCAGGTGATATTGGAATTGGTTACGATTCAATTATGCAAAGTGAAACGAAAATCGTTGATCCCAAAATGCAAGCTACCTTATCAATTTATGCGTTAGTTACTGATGCATTTATTTGCTTATTAACTACCGTGATGGTTGGAGTAACAGGGGCTTGGTATACACTAAATGACTTGCAGCCTTCTGATATTGTTGCTGAATTACTATCAAACTATATCATGCATAGTGATATATTCATGACATTACTGCTATTTTTTGCCGGATATACCACTATTATCGCTTACCTTGCAGCTGGAATAAAATGCGCAACATTTATGAGTCCAACATATGGTAAAAAACTATATTTCACGTATGCAATATTAGCATTTATTATTTTCTGCAACGTATCACAAACACATGCCATCATTGTTATGAGCTTGCTTAGCGGTTTACTTGCGCTTTTAAATATCTGTGGTATCTTGAAATTAAAGCATGATATTGAATTTTAATTAATAGAGTTTATGGCGAATAATATTGCACCATTGCGGGGGATGAAGGATTTATATTTTGAGGAATATGAAATCTTTAAGCATATTGAAAATACCTCCTATAATCTGTCAAAAATATATGGTTTTCAAGGTTTGCAGACGCCAATTTTGGAGTCTATAAATGTTTTTGATCGCACATTAGGCGAAACTTCTGATGTAGTGAGCAAAGAAATATATCATTTTCAAGATAAGAAAGGCCGTGATGTTGCCATGAGACCTGAATTTACAGCTAGTGTAATGCGCGCTGTTTTATCAAACGGTTTGCAACAGCATTTACCTATTAAATTTTTCTCTAGTGGACCTTTATTTCGTTATGACCGCCCACAAGAAGGTCGGCAGCGACAGTTTCATCAACTTAATTTTGAGTCTATTGGAAAGCGCGGTGCACATATTGATGCTGAAATAATTACACTTGCACAACATTTATTGGAAGATTTAGGTGTTGCTCAAGATTTAACATTAGAAATAAACTCGTTAGGGTGTTTTGAATCAAGAAAAAACTATCAAAATGCATTAATAGAATATTTCAGTCAGTATACTGATAGATTATCTGAGGATAGCAAAAAACGTCTTGAAAAAAATCCATTACGTATTCTTGATTCAAAAGATAAAGCTGACATTATAATATCTGAGAATGCTCCTGTCATTACTGATTTTTATACCGACGAGGCGCGTCAATACTTTACAGATGTAAAAAGCACTCTTGATTCATTGGGGATTAAATATGAAGAAAATGCACGCTTAGTACGTGGACTTGATTACTATAGCGATACTATATTTGAATATACAACTACAAAATTAGGCGCCCAAAGCACTGTCTTAGCCGGTGGTCGCTATGATGGCTTAGCAAAATTAATGGGTGGTGGCGATATTCCAGCTATTGGATTTGCAGCTGGTTATGAGCGCATAATGTTGATGAAAAATTTCATTACACAAAAAAACCGACCAGTTTGTATATTACCTTTTGGACAAGAAGAGTTACCAGCAAGTATTAAATTAGTGAACAAACTAAGACAAACAAAAATTGCCACTATTTTATCCATTGATGGTAAGGTAACTAAGCGCCTACAATCTGCTGTAAATAGTAATGCTAAATACGTTATTTTCATAGGTAAAGATGAAATAGAATCTGGTCTTTATACACTTAAAAACCTTGACACAAAACAAGAAAAAAAGGAGTCTATTGATCAACTATTACAAATAATTAAGGAGTAATGACTATGCGTGTTTTTAATGTTATGTTATCACGCGATCTTGGGGGAATACAACAATCTTATGTTGATTACAATGATGCCTTAGTCTCTAACTCAAAGCATGATGTTATAAATATTGTTAGCTGTAGAGCAGAGATTAATAATGCATTGACACCAAATCATAGAATATTAAACCTTGGTAGTTGGTGTTTTATATCAAAACTATATTTCCTGATATTATTCTTATATTATCGTCCTAAAGTAGTAATTTGTCATGGCAACCGAGCTATCCAATTATGCATTTTTGCCAAACTACTAGGTATAAAACGAGTTGGAGTTTCGCATAACTATAATTATAAATCCCTGCTTAAATGTGATTATATCATAACTTTAACAGAAGATTTGCGTAAACATCTGAGCAATAAGGGATACTCTCTAGATAAAACTTTTCCTTACAGCAACATAATACGTATACAGAAAGATTACTGCGTGCCAAACTATGCTAACAAAAATATAATTACAATTGGCGCCTTTGGGCGTCTTATCAAGGGAAAAGGTTTCCATGATTTAATCGCAGCAATATATTTGCTTAAAAAGCAAGAAGCTCCTATAAAATTAATAATTGGTGGCGATGGTAAGGAGATGGAAAATCTTAAAGACCAAATCACTGAGCTAGGTCTTCAAGAAGATGTAATTTTAGTTGGCTGGGTTGATGATAAAGAGTTATTTTTTCAAAAAATTGATATCTTTTGCCTTCCTTCTCACTCTGAAGCATTTGGCATTGTCTTGCTTGAAGCTATGCATCACTCAAAACCAATAATTGCTACAAAAATTGACGGACCGCAAGAAATAATTACTGATAAACACAATGGTTTGCTAGCAGAAAGCAAGAACCCTAATGATTTAGCAGAAAAAATACTTTACCTTATCAAAAACCCTTTAGAAGCTCAAAATATCAGTAAAATTGCTTATAAAGATGTTAAAAATAAATATTCTCTAGAAACTGCAAGTGAGCGCTTATCTAATATAATGAGAAAAATAAATGAGCTTTAGCCATAGTAAAACATCATCTGGTATTGACGTAGTGACATATGAAATGCCACACGTTAATTCCGTTTCTATCAATATAATTACTAAAGTTGGTAGTCGATATGAATCTAAAACTGAGTCTGGAATTTCTCATTTCCTTGAGCATATGGCTTTTAAAGGTACAAAAAATCACTCTGCTTTAGAGATTGCTAAAGAATTTGATGCAATTGGTGGGCATTTTAACGCCTATACCAGCCGTGAAAATACTGTATATTTTACTAAAGTATTGCATCAACATTGTCAGAAAGCTCTGGAAATGCTAGCAGATATCTTACAAAACTCAATTTTTGACCGACAAGAAATTAAACGGGAATTAGAAGTCATTAAGCAGGAAATAGCCGAAGTACAGGATAGCCCAGATGATTTAGTTTATGAGAAATTTTATCAAATAGCTTATCCAGATCAGTCTTTAGGTAGATCTATTTTAGGCACATTTGAGAATATCAAGAAATTTACTGATGTTGACTTCAAAAATTATATCGCTAAGCACTATACACCTGAAAATATTGTTATTTCTATTGCTGGTAATGTTCAGCATAAAGCTGCTACTTTAATGATCGAGCAACTATTTGCAGAATTGAGCTCTTCAACTAAAACAAAACCAATATATGAGCAATCAAATTATGTTGGTGGTGAGTTTTTTATTGAAAAAAAACTTGAACAAACAAATATTGCTATGGGTTTTGAAGCACCATCTTATCAAAAGTTGGAAAATTTTTATCACGCACAAATATTATCTATTATTTTTGGTGGCGGCTTATCGTCAAGGCTATTTCAAAAAATACGTGAAGAATTAGGCTTAGCATATAGTGTTGGTAGCTGGCAAAACTCATTTAGTGATAGTGGTATTTTAAGCATTTATGCTTCATGCGAACATGCCCGCGCTCAAGAACTCATTGCTAATATCCATAATGAA
>Ga0190276_128_pt1 | contig 14280 bp, 10 predicted proteins | sample MCH_20Endo_J9_FD_131022 | JGI IMG/M metagenome (GOLD analysis project Ga0190276, IMG submission 131022) | Enriched cells of marine protists from Biology Centre CAS, Ceske Budejovice, Czech Republic - MCH_20Endo_J9 | ecosystem: Environmental > Aquatic > Marine > Unclassified | place: Czech Republic... | reverse complement strand
AGAAATGAAACTTGAGCGTTTAGATTCTGTTATTATGGAAGAGTCGCAGGTTAAAAGATTTATTACTAAAAACCCTAACTTTACTTTATTTAAAATTCAAGAATACGATTCAGCCTTCTCTATTGCAATGCCCAAAGGCTCTAAATTAAAAGATGATGTTAATAAGGCCATAAAAGACCTAAAATCCACCGGAGTAATTAAGTCTTTAGAAGCAAAGTGGGGTATATAAATATAGTGAATATTGATGATTTTAAACAAGCTGTTGGTAAGTTTCCAACTGGTGTTTGCGTTATTGCAACCAACTACCAAGACCAACTATTTGGCTTTACGGCTAATTCTTTTGTTTCAGTTTCGCTAGAACCCGCCTTAATATCATTTTATTTGGATAAAAAATCTTATAGCCTGCAAGCCTTTTATCAAGCTGATTATTTTACAGTAAATATACTATCAAATGACCAGACGGATATTTCAAACCATTTTGCGCGCAGCCTAAAAGATAAATTTCAAGGTATTAGCTATCAATTAAATGAGCATGATACGCCTTTGCTCGATGGTAGCATTAGCGCTTTAGAATGTGAAAAATACAACCATATGGATTGTGGTGACCATGTTTTGTTTGTTGGTCAGGTACAAAAAGTGAAGGTGGATAATACGAAGCACCCCTTAGTCTATTATGGCAAAAAATATCGAGAACTAACATGAGCAAGAAGATTAAAATTGTGCTGCATGGCGCTTCGGGCCGCATGGGACTAAAACTACAAACCTTAATTACAAAATATACAAACCAATTTGAGTTAATAGGTTTGCTAACTAGTGAATCTACCCAAGCACAAAAGACTAAGTTATGCAAAGATAGTGACTTAATTATTGATTTCTCTACACCAGAAGGATTTAACAGTCTGCTGCAAGCTATGTCTAACATAACAGGATGCGCACTACTCACTGGAACGACAGGCCTTGATCAAAAGCAATATAAGATGATAGGTGATTGTTCTAAAAATAATATAATTATGTATGCCCCAAATACCAGCATTACCGCAAATCTAGTAGCTGAGCTATCTTCAAAGGCGGCGCGCATATTACACGATTTTGACGCTGAGATCATTGAATCACATCATCGTCACAAAAAAGATGCTCCTTCTGGCACTGCTATTATGATCGGACAAAAGATTGCTAAAGCTAGAGGCCTTGATTTTGACCAAAATGCAGTTTATGGCAGACATGGTGAATCTATGCGCCAAGAAGGAGAAATTGGCTTCTCAGCCGTACGTGCTGGTGGAATATATGGTGATAATAAAGTGATTTTAGCCAACGAATATGAGGTACTAAATATTGGTTGCAGCGCCATTAACCGTGATGCCTTTGCTGATGGCGCCCTAAAAGCCGGAAAATGGCTTATAAATCAACCCTATGGCCTATACTCCATGACTGATTTTTTAAAGCTTTAGAAATAAAAATACAACTTATATTTTTCTTCCAGTCTCGTCCGTTTTTCTTTTTTGTATTTGTCCAAATTTGTCTGCAAATAATTCTTTGTTTTTTTTAAATGAACTATCCAAATTTTTAGGTGAAGATTGTTCTAAATTATCTTCAACTGTTGTTTCTTGCTCTTGCTCCTCTACTTCTTCATCACTACTCCAATCATCCTTCGAATCATCTTGGTTGTTTAAAGCTTGGTTGCGCTTACTTATTTTTCTTATCAAGCTATTACTCATACCATATGGTTTAGGATTATGATTATCTTGTTCCCCTAATTGATTATTTTCTTTATCTGTTAAACTAGATTTTTGTTCCGGTGTACTATTACCCCCTATATTAGGCTCTGGTGATTGATTATTTATATTGCTTTCATCATCTCTACCATATCTTGGCATTCCTTCAACAATCGAGTCATTTAACCATGCATTCTCATCTACTCCATCCTCCTCTCTCGCTTTTTGATCTTGTTCTTGTTTCTTTTGGTCTATTTCTTCTATATGATGCATTTGAGGGCTATTTTGAAACTTATCAGCCATATCTTTTAAACTCTTATTTTCATCATCTTTTTTAACGCGCTGTAAATCTTCCCGAGATATTTTTCTCAGTTGCTTGTTTTGTTGTTGTAATTGCTGCAACATGCTACTCTTTGGTGCTTGAGGCGGTTCTTCACCCTTCTTTTTGATAACTTTTGGCTTATTGTCTTTTTCTGTTAGGTTATTAAGTGGAGGAGGCGGTGGTAATATCGCATTATCTTTTTCTGTAATTGGCTCTTCTTGTTCTTTTTTGCTACTAACCCGCGGTTTGCTTTCTAACTTTGATGATAATAAATCTGTAGGCTCTTCTTGTTCTTTTTTGCTACTAACCCGCGGTTTGCTTTCTAACTTTGATGATAATAAATCTGTAGGCTCTTTTTGATCTTTCTGATCTATAACATCATCTTCTTTAGTGAAAGAAGCAGACCCTATTCTACAGTTATTCATAAAATGCGTGCCTATTATATTATAAATCTCTCCTTTCGAATCATCATAGTCAGCGGCTCCATAGCCATGGTTATCTCTGATCGTTACATCCACACCATAATCCAATAATGTTTTTACTAGATCAATATCGTCTATTAAAACAGCCGCATGTAAAGGGGTATGTCCTGTTTTAGGATCTTGCTCATTTAAATCTTGAAATTCATTTTCTAATAAACTTTTTATTTGTGATAATTCCTGATGATTCACAATAGCTTTAATTAAAGAGGTTTTTTTAGCATCCTTTTGATTTTGGACATTAAGTTTATTATCGGAGTTTTTTCCTACTTGTTTAACTTCTTTTTGCTTTTTTGACAATTTCTGTGCTTCTTTTTGACTTTCAGCTCCCAGTAATGTTAAAATTTGTTTTTGTCTTGTCAAATCTGATGCAATATAACCTTGTTGACTTTTTATGTTAGGGTCAGCGTTATGATCCAGTAACAACTTTACTAATTTCTTATCATCATTCATTACCGCAAAATGCAGAGCTGTACTACCCGCTTTATCTTGCGTATTAACGTTTACACCTTTCTTAAGTAGTTCTTCTACTTTTTCCGTATTCCTTTTTGCAGATGCTAATATTATTTCAGGAGATGAAAGTTGCTTACTTGGTTGAATAGCTTTTAATGGCTTTTTTTTAAAACTAGAACCACTATGACGTGACACACCTCTTTCAACATTAACCAATATATTTTTTAATGCTTTGTGTTTCTTTGTTTTATTAGTATCAATAATAAAGCTTTTTAAATAAGCAAATAATTGTCTAATATAACTTTTTTGTTTTAATTCATTTTTTTCATTTTTAATTTCAAGTAATGTATTTTTTGTATTTTGTTTAATAGATTGAAATACTTTATTATATTGATTAGTAATATTTTGACCAAACACACATTGCTTAATATTTTTTGACTGCTCTTTAGACATACTATCAAATGGATAATCTTCATATTGATGTATATCTTCTTCAGCAAAACCTTGCGGTATAATAATGCTTACATTATTTCGAGTCCTTTCGCTCGTATTAGCAAGGTCTTTCTCTAAAGCACTAAGAATCTGTTTGGTTTCTTCGCTTAAAACGCCCTTATATTTTTTTAATTCATTAATTTTATCTTGTATGGTAGCATCCGAAAATGAGATAGCCCATTTGGAAATTTGTTCATCTGGCATAATTATATTTATCATCTAAGTTGAATATATTAATATAAATTATAGCACCATATGGCAAGTTAGTCTTAATAAAATGATATAACTACAACCATTTTATTAAGGCCTATGCATGATTAGCGCAACAACTTATTCTTTACCAACTTCATTTACTAGCTTATAGATTTTACTACGAGTAAAATGCTCTTGATGCTTTGCAAACAATTCATCTGTTATGGTTCGCGCGGTTAAGCCTTGCCTAAACATTTGCATTATTTCTGGCTTAAGATCAGTTAGGGTTAGATTACTCACATAGCCTTCCAGGCTAAAAACAATCTCGCCTCTTGGTGGCTTTTGCTTATAATATTCGATTAATTCTGATATGTTATGAGTTCTAGACTCTTGGTATAACTTGGTGATTTCCCGCGCGATGTTTGCTTTGCGGTCGCCCAAAGACACCAAGGCTGCTTGCAATGAATCTACGATCCGAGCAGGAGATTCATAAAAAATAATAGTAGCTTGCATTTTTTCCAAAGATTTGAATATTTGTTCTTTAGCTTTAGCTGTCTTTGGCAAGAAACCATGAAAATAAAATTTATCAGTAGCAAGTCCAGACATAGTCAGAGCAGCAATTGCTGCACAAGGACCAGGTATTACATCAACGTGCAATTCCTCTTTTTTTAAATCACGTACTAATTTATATCCCGGATCTGAAATCAAAGGAGTGCCAGCATCAGAAACTAAGGCTATAGCTTTACCGGCAATTATTTGCTGCTTAATAAATTCGCGCAGTTTTTCGTCGCTATTATCATTATAAGGCTTTAGGGGAGCTTTAATATCATATTTCGTTAATAACTTATTTGTTACTCTAGTATCTTCGCATAATATCAAGTCAACTTTTTGAAGAGTTTTTAAAGATCGCATAGTAATGTCTTCAAGGTTGCCAATAGGAGTAGAAACGATGTATAAACCTGGTTCCATATTAATATTAATTACTATGTTGTTTGAAAATTATTCAATCCATCATATAGCAAACTAATCTAAATTTCATTGTATTTTTTATGATATAGTTCTATATTATTTTCAACTAAATATAAAAAGTAGTTTGTTATGAAATGTTCAGTTTTTTTATTAAGCTTACGTAAAGGCTTACATAATAATATAAGCCTAAAAGAAGGTGCAAAATATGTTTTATTAAACCCAACTAATCATGATCTTTTACCTAATCAGCAGAAAAACTTCTTTAACAGTGAAAATAAGATAAAAAGTAACGATTCAAATCATATTGAAGAAGATATGCAAAAATATATTGGCTATGTTGCAAGTTACCAGGATAATGAAGAGCATACATCAGAAATAGCCGGTGATAATAATAATTATTAAATAGAAGGAAAATATATGAGAAGAATTGTACAAAAATCTTGGCATATTAGCCAGAAATACTCAATAAAACAAGTGCTTTCTGCTAGTCATAGTATATTAAACAAGGGTAAACCATATAATAAAATCGACTTAGCTAAAGATTATAGCTTTTTAAATTTTGCAGAGTATCGAATGACTAACAAAGATGGTGATTTCATATATATGAGACTATCCGAGAAGCCTGCGCAGCAAAGCTGCAAGGAAACTTACTCAGAATATGGTATATTTATACAATCAAATTTACCTGCAAAACCTTTTTGTAAATTGTTTGAGCAAAATGACATTATCTTGCAAAAAACTCACTTACCTAAAAATTATAGTCCACTACATAATTTTAATCAAGAAGAGCCTGACTATACACTCATGTCTGGATGCAAAAGTTTTGAAGGTAACGATGACTGTGTTGAAAGTTAACAAGAGCAACCATAAAACATAATTATCCTTCATTAATTAATTATTGCTAGTAATTCACCATTTGTTTTGCTATTCTGGTTATATTATTTTTAATAAAATTATGGTTTTATTGTTTATGAAAATTATTAGAAACACTGCTTTACTGTTCATAAGCTTTATTCTAGCTGCATGTGATGCCAGTAATTTAGGCATTATGGCAAACCAGAAGGCAAATAATGTTAACGTAGCAATATTATTACCAACTACCGGCCCAGATGCAATTAAAGGCATAGAGTATATAGCAATGATCAAGCGTGGCTTGCAAGATGGTGCAAAAATTCCCATACGCATAACTACCTATGATTCAGCAAGTCCAACAACTCTAGATAACTCTTTAAACGAAATCGTACAGCGAGGGACTGACATTATCATTGGTCCAATGTATACTCAACCAACAAAGATAGTAGCGCAGAAAATTCAAGGAACGGGAATTATTGCTTTTTCCTTATCTAATAACCCATCTTTAGCCAATGAACAAACATATGTATTTGGACATGCCCCAATGCGTCAGCTACAGGAACTATTGCGCTATAGCTTAGAAAATGATTATGATAACTATATCACATTACTACCAGAAGGAAAATGGTCAGAGCGTACTAATACCATCATTACAAACTTAGTGAAAAATAAAGGTAAAAACATGGTTATGTCTCAATACTATTTAGATAATAGCCTAACTGATATAAATTCTAAAATAGAGCAAGTTTCACACAAGGTTGATGAATTAAATGAAAACCCTGATAATGATCATAAGCCGGTTATTATTCTATCTGATGATAATGAAAATTTGGATAAATTACTAAATGTAGTTAAATCTTATCAGCTTGATAAAAAAGCAGTCCTAGTAAGTGATAATCGACTTAATTTCAACGAGCACAATAATGTTGATGTAGTTTATACAGGTTCAATGAACTTAATACGCAAAAACTTTTTTAACACTGCTAAACAAGCAAAAATTCATAACATTTCTTTTATGCATTATTTATCTTATGATGTGGGAATGATGATTAGCTCATATGTTGGCAAAAACTATAATCGTAACAACTTTATAAATAAAATTAATTCTGATTTAACTTTTGATGGTTTATCTGGTAAAACACATTTTATTGATAAAATCGCACAACGCAAATATGAAATTATAGAGAAAAAGAATAGTAAATTTAGTCAGTTATAGATAATATTTCTACCTCCCTAAAAACCACATTTTTTTGAGAGGTAGGTAAAATAACTTCGGCAACAAGTACTTATGCGCAGCATGTGTAACTTTTTGGCGGGTTAATTTGATGTTATGCTACTCTGTAGCTTTTATAAGATCCTTAACAGCGGCAACCGAGTTTTCAAAAGATTCTTTTTCTTCCTTATTCAGCTCTATTTCCACAACTTTTTCTACGCCATTTTTGCCAATTACTGCTGGCACACCAACATATATACCATTTTGACCATACTCGCCATTTAACTGAGCAGCACAAGGCATTATTTTTCTTTTATCATATAAATAACTTTTTGCCATTTCAACAGCTGATGTTGCCGGAGCGTAGAATGCTGAACCAGTTTTTAATAATGATACTATCTCGCCTCCACCAGTTCTTGTTCTTTTAACTATTGAATCAATTCTTTCCTGTGTAGTCCAGCCCATCTTAATCATATCAGGCACTGGCACACCACCAATGGTAGAATATCTTGTCAGCGGCACCATAGTATCGCCATGCCCGCCAAGAACAAAACTTGTTACATTCTCAACAGAAACTTTAAATTCTTCTGCTAAAAAATGATTAAATCTTGCAGAATCAAGCACACCAGCCATTCCAACAACTTTCTGCGCTGGCAAGCCGCTTTCTCTCTGTAACACATACACCATAGCATCAAGAGGATTGGTTATAACTATTACAAAAGCCTCTGGTGCATAAGTTTTTATTCCTTCGGCAACTGTTTTCATCACATTAGTATTAGTGGCTATAAGGTCATCGCGACTCATTCCGGGCTTTCTTGCTACTCCAGCTGTAATAATAATTACATCTGAATCTGCAATATCTTTATATTGATTAGTGCCAGACACTTTAACATCTGAATTTTCAATAGTGGCACCTTGTGACACATCCAAAGCTTTACCTTTGGCTTTACCCTCAGACAAGTCAAATAAAACAACATCACCAATCGCTTCCTTAGCGATTAAATGAGTTAATGTTCCACCAATATTTCCGCCGCCTATTAAGGCAATTTTTGGTCTTTTAATCATTATTTTATTCCCCTTAAATTTAATATTGTTTTATTTTGATGAATTCATAACTTCAAAAAAATCTGCATTTGTTTTTGTTTCTTTTAACTTTCCTAGTAAAAATTCAATTGCATCAACTGTACCCATTGGATTAATGATCCTTCTAAGTACCCATAATTTAGACAATACAGAGCGCTCAAGTAATAAATCTTCCTTCCTAGTACCAGATTTTGTAATATCAATTGCTGGGTAAATCCTTCTGTCAGCAATTTTCCGGTCAAGCACTATTTCAGAGTTACCAGTACCTTTGAATTCTTCAAATATAACTTCGTCCATCCTGGAGCCAGTTTCAATCAACGCTGTGCCAACAATAGTTAAAGAGCCACCATGCTCTATATTTCTTGCCGCACCTAATATTCGCTTTGGTCTTTGCAATGCATTAGCATCAACACCACCTGTTAAAACTTTACCCGATGATGGCACAACTGTATTATAAGCTCTAGCTAAACGAGTTATAGAGTCTAATAATACCACAACATCCTTCTTATTTTCAACTAATCTTTTCGCCTTTTCAATCACCATCTCCGCTAATTGCACGTGCCTTGATGCTGGCTCATCAAAAGTTGATCCAACCACTTCCCCGCGAATTGAGCGTTTCATTTCTGTCATTTCTTCTGGCCTCTCATCAATTAACAAGGCCATTAAATGTACTTCTGGATGATTAGTAGCAATTGCATCAGCAATGTTTTGTAACAACACTGTTTTACCCGTTCTCGGCGGGGCTACAATCAATGCCCTTTGCCCTTTACCCATAGGGGCAAACATCTCGATTGTACGAGTACTAAAATCCTTCTTTCTACCTTCTTTTTGTTCTATTTCTAGGTTAAGCTTATCATCAGGGTGAATTGGTGTTAAATTATCAAAATGCACTCGGTGATAAGATTTTTCCTGCTCTTGAAAATTTACTTTCTGTACTTTTAACAAAGCAAAATAACGCTCTCCTGATTTTGGTGCTCTTATTTGACCTTCAACAGTATCACCCTTTTTAAGACCAAATCGACGTATTTGATTAGGTGAGACATAAATATCATCTGCTCCAGCCGAATAATTTGCCTCAGGAGACCTCAAAAAACCAAACCCGTCGGGTAATATTTCCAAAACTCCTTCTGCAAAAATTTGTCCGCCTTGCTTTACAGTAGCCGTTAAAATACCAAAAATTAATTCATGTTTTAATAATGAGTTACTGTTTTCAATACCTAAAGACTCTGCCTCTTCTTTTAAATCTTCTGGATTTTTACTTTTTAACTCTTTAAGATAAACTCTCACACCATTATCTGGAACATTCACTGTTTCTTTCGCTGATCTTTTGTCTTTTTGAGGTTTACGGTCTCTATTTTTCTTCGGTTTTTCAGCTACTTTGTCTTGAGGGGCACTCTCTTGAGCCTGAGTTTCTTCTGTCTGTTGTGAATTTTGTATGGTATCTTCTCGTGCTTTATGAGAAGCCTCTTCAGTTTTTACTTTAACTTTTTTGATAATTTTAAGTGGTCTTTTTTTTGTTTCTTGTGTTTCTGATGTCATGAAATATTGTAACTATGTAATTGCGAGTTAATGAAATGTCCTGAATTTTACATATTACCCAACAAATTGAGTATATATAAGTTCCTTAAGACGAAATAAAAAATCTTGAAATATGGAGTTTGAATAGAGATTAAAAATTCTTACTATAACTAGTAAATTAACAAAATAATCAACTAATGTCAATATTTTATATTCTGATTCTATTTTAGAATAAAGCTAATATAATTACAGATTAACAGTATTTTTCTAAAGCCAACACAGATTCTTCGTCTAAATTAATGTTCTTAGGTAATTTTACTTTTGCTAAAAACTTGTCTTCTACAAGCCAAGAAATGGTAATGTCGCTGTTAGACTTTTTTTGATCAACAGCCTTTTTTAATATTACCAGAATATCTTCAACATCTTGAGAGCTCTTAGCCATTAAACTTAAAGTGTGAGTGATCAACTCAATCTCTTCCTCAATACTTATAAACTTGGTGGCTGTAATGCGTAATCCACCTTTATCTTTAAAAACATCACAATGAATTACAACCTCAGACTTTACATTTAACAGATGAGCATAATCTTTTAAAACTTCCTCATTAAAGACTGTAACTTCAAAGTTACCTTGAGGGTCAGAAACCAATAACGTAACGAAACGTCCCCTACCAGACATTCGCGCATCTTTTTTACTGATAACACCAAATAATTTTATTTTACTACTCCCTCGAGGTAATTCATTCTTAAGATAATAAGATGTTTTTACACCACATTTAACTAACGATTTTTGTCTGCTAGCAAGTGGGTGATTCGTTAAAAACAACCCCAACACATCAAATTCCATTTCTGCCATCATTTTTTCACTCAGATCAGGAGCTGAAAGTAAAATATTAGGGCTAACAGAATTTACAGATATTAAACTAAACTGATTTGATTTTTGCTCAGCATGGTAGGAGGCAGTGTAAGCCAAAATTTTTGGAACACTTTTTAATAAACTATTGCGATTTGAATGAAGAGAATCAAAACAACCTGCTTTAATGATATTTTCAAGCAAGCGACGATTAAGTAATTTAGGCGTAACACGTTCGGCAAAATCAATAATTGATTTGAAGGGAGAGTTTTGCCTAATATTTTCTATCTCACGCCCAAAGTTATTAGTAACATTTTTAATGGCACCTATAGCAAAAATAATCGACTTTTTATCCCCATCATATAGTGGTTTGAATAGCCCTGATGATAAATTTATATCAGGAGCAACTATGGTGATATTAAAATGCTTAGCATCTTGTAAAAAGACATTAATTTTATCGCTATTATCAATATCTAAATTTAAACAAGCTATTAAAAACTCCAAAGAGTAATTAGCTTTTAAGTAAGCCGTTTGATATGAAATAACTCCATACGCAGAAGCGTGAGATTTATTAAAACCATATCCAGCAAACTTAGCAACTGTGTCAAAAATAGATTGTGCTTGCTTTTTATCTACCCGATTTGCAATTGCACCAGAAACAAAAATTTCTTGCTGAGCATCCATCTCACTTTTAACTTTTTTGCCCATAGCTCGTCGTAATAAATCCGCTGCTCCCAAACTATAACCTGAAAGCTTTCTCGCTATTTCCATTACCTGCTCCTGGTAAATAATAACTCCATAAGTAGCTTTTAAAATTGGCTCTAGTGTTGGATGCAAGTAATCCGCCTCTTGCTTTCCGTGTTTGCAGGCAATGTATGTTGGAATATTATCCATTGGTCCTGGCCTGTAAAGTGCACCTAATGCAATAATATCATCAACATTATCAGGAACCAATTTACGCAATGCATTTTTCATGCCAACACTTTCAAACTGAAATACACCTGTGCTTAAACCATCTGACAACATCTTAAAAGTTTTACTATCATCAAATGGGATTAAATTTATATCAATTTTCTTCCCTGTCTGGCTAATCAAATGAATAGTTTTAGTGATAACCGTCAACGTTTGAAGCCCCAAGAAATCAAACTTAACTAAACCAGCCATTTCAGCATATTTCATTGAATATTGCACAACTAGCATCTCAGCACTAACATCGCGATAAACTGGAATAGTATTCACAAGGCTTTGGTTTGCAATGACAATACCAGCCGCATGAGTCGACGCATGGCGATGTAGCCCTTCAAGAATTAAGGCCGTTTCTAACACCTGTTTAATAAGCTTCTCTTCACCCTCTAAATTATATACACCCTTTCCTTTGTGAGCTTGTCGAAGTTCTGTAACATCAATGAATGCCTGACTAAGCGTCACTGGATTAATAGCATTAAATGGAACAAGCTCAGTTAAGTAATCAGCAAAAATATATTTTAAGCCCAAAACTCTAGAAACATCCTTAATCACTGCCTTTGCTTGCATTTTACCAAAAGTAATAATTTGCGCAACGCGATCATCACCATACTTACCACGTACATAAGATATAACCTCTTCCCGCCTCTCCTGGCAAAAGTCAATATCAAAATCGGGCATAGACACCCTTTCCGGATTCAAAAACCTTTCAAACAACAAGCCAAACTCGATTGGGTCAAGATCAGTAATTTCTAAAGTCCAGGCAATAATAGAACCAGCACCTGATCCCCTTCCTGGGCCTACTGCAATCCCATTATCCTTACTCCATTTAATAAAATCTGATACTATTAAAAAATACCCAGAAAAATTCATCTTGCAAATAATTCCTAACTCATAATCTAAGCGATCATAATATTCTTTTTTTTGCTTTTCTGTAAGAAGCGATAATTCTCCCTTATCTTCTCTTTGTTTGAACCTTTTCTCTAAACCATTTTTAGCATTAATAGTAAGTAATTCCGCCTCTGAATGCGACCCATCAGAAAAATTTGGTAATCCAGGAGGACTAGTTTCCGCTTTAACAAAACAACGCTTAGCTAAATGCACAGTGTTTTCAACCGCTTCTGGCAAGTCTTTGAATAACTCAACCATTTCGGCATCACTTTTAAAATAGCACTGGTTGCTTACTCTTTTTCGATTTTGTTCTTCTTGTACTACTCCCGCTGAAATGCAAAGCAGCACATCATGGGCTTCATGCTTGCTAACATCACTAAATAAAACTTGATTCGTTGCCAACAATGGAATTTTATATTCAATCGCTATTTTTAAGTACGCCCCTTCAATTGCAACCTCATCTTTATAACCATGACGCATCACCTCAAAATAAAATCTGTTACCAAATAATTGCTGAAAATAAGAGGTATATTTTTGAGCTTGCTGAACATTATTATTTAAAATAAGCTGCCCAATAATACCGTTTAAATATCCAGAACCAACTATTAAACCCGCATGATGCTTTTTTAGATCTTGTATGGTGATATGGTTACACGTGGAACGATCGTTTTGCGTAAATGTAAGACTTACTAATTTTAATAAATTCTCATAGCCTTGCTGATTTTTAGCAATTAACAAAATTTCAGCAAACTTTGCCTCTTGATTATCTTGATATTGAATATTTAATAAAGACCCATGAATTGGCTGTATATTTTTCTTAGATGCCCCTAAAGAAAATTCGAGCGAAGCAAATAGGTTACCCTTATCTGTAAGACACACAGCACTCATCTTGTTATTTTTCGCTAAATCAACTATTTGATCAACTTTAAGCGAGCTTTCAAGCATTGAGTATGAGCTTTGAACCCTAAAATGGACGAATCTATTACTCATAACTTTGCCTAATTTATGATTTTTTTCCAATTGAGTGATATAAAAACCCTAACTTTTTTAGTTTAGGTCCTGATAATATATTACGCAAGTCAAAAATCATCGGTGTCTTCATTTGTGTGTATATTTTACTATAATCAAAATTTTTAAACTCTGACCATTCGGTAACTATAATAATAGCATCACTGTCTTTAACAGCCTCTAAGAGGCTGTTGGCGCATTCCAAATCAGAAAAATAGTTTTTACTATTTTTCATACCTTCTGGATCATATGCTACTATCTTAGCTCCATAATACTCTAACTCATTAATGATTTTTATAGCCGGACTAGCCCTTAGATCGTCAGTATTGGCTTTATAAGTAAGGCCTAATATAGTAATTTTCTTATCCGCAACATCACCACCCATCTTGGCGACAATATTCTTCACCATTTTTTGAGGACGAGCTGAATTGGAATTAATAATCGCATCAAGTATCAAAAAGTCTGAATCAACCTTTTTAACAAGGTTTTGCAGCGCTAATATATCTTTAGGAAAACATGATCCACCAAATCCCGGCCCAGGATTAAGAAATTTTCTACCTATTCGTTGATCAAGTCCTATACCTTCTGATAGCTTATTAACATCAGCGCCTACTATTTCGCATAGGTCAGATAATTCATTAATAAATGCAATTTTGTTTGCTAAGAATGTATTTGAAGCGTATTTAATTAGCTCTGAAGTGCACAGATCAGTCTCAAGTAATGGGATATTTTGATCCGTTAATGGCTTATAGACATCACGCATTACTTCAAATGTGCTTTGATCATTAGCACCAATTACTATACGGTCAGGCTTAATAAAGTCAGAAATTGCTGAACCTTCACGTAAAAACTCTGGATTAGATGCAACAGAATTGCTATAACCCTGGGTGTTAATAAATTCTTGTACCTTATCGCAAGTTCCTGGTGGCACAGTTGATTTTAAAACAAATACACATTTTGTATTTACATATGGGCAAATAGCTTCAATCACTTTAAAAACAATACTTAAATCAGCACTTCCATCCGCTAAAGGAGGGGTCCCTACGGTAATAAATACACATTGCGCTTTAGCCAAACTACCATCAAATTGATCGGTAAAATTTAATCTATCAGTATTTGCATATTTAATTAAATATTCTTCTAGCTCTGCTTCGTAAATGGGTGGCTGCTTATTTTGCAGCATTTTTATTTTGCTAGAATCTACATCTGTACAAGTAACATTATGCCCCAAATGCCCCATCACAACGCCTGAAACTAGACCTACATAACCAGTACCAATAAAA
>Ga0190276_127_pt1 | contig 14440 bp, 10 predicted proteins | sample MCH_20Endo_J9_FD_131022 | JGI IMG/M metagenome (GOLD analysis project Ga0190276, IMG submission 131022) | Enriched cells of marine protists from Biology Centre CAS, Ceske Budejovice, Czech Republic - MCH_20Endo_J9 | ecosystem: Environmental > Aquatic > Marine > Unclassified | place: Czech Republic... | reverse complement strand
ATATGATAATCTATAACTTGTCCATTATGAAAAAGATGGTTATATGCTAATTCAAAATTCCATGATGATTTGCCAATGCTTAGATTATCTTCATCAATATATATAAATGAATTACTATCAGTATTAAATAATAAACTACTATCTTTATTTAATTCAAAAGTATGGTGAGTGTTTATTAAAGGTGAAACAAAAGATATATTAACTCTATTTTCGTCTCTTAGCTCCTGGAAACCTAACGCCTCAACAGAAACATAATTGCGCTGCATAACATAATTTCCATATAATACAGAAGTTAAATAGGGATCATAAATATCATGATAGTTTGTTAAATAAGATTTATCCGACGCTACATTTAAGTCAAAACCCCAAGAATATTTATCAAAAATAAAATTTCCCTTAGGAAAAAGATGAAAACGTCTGTTTTTATTAATCTGAGTCGCCTCAGATGGAAAACTACTTGTTTTTTTAAGCTTTTCATCTTGCGGGTTACCAAAACTAGCATTTAATTCATAATCGCCGTATAGTGTTTTATGTCGAAATTGCGTGCCAAATATAACATAGTTTTTTGCAATTCTTGGTGTTAACGTCAGATCCATATTTGATTGCAGACTTAAATAAATAGGTACTGACAAGCCACTCTTCTTCACCGTTGGAATAAGAAGACCTGATTTTGAATCAGAGTCTGGCATAGGATATTTTAGATAAGGTATGTAGGCAATTGGAACTCCATATACTTCAAATAAAGCATTTTTATAAGTTACCATCTGATCTGACTGATTAATATTAGTTTGCGAAGATTTAATTTGCCATAAAGCTGGAGCATTACAATATATTTTACAAGGAGTGAAAATAGATTTCTCTAAAACGAATTCATCTTTTGATAAACGTTCTGCGCGCTTTGCTGCAAATACCATATCATGCTTTAATATAGCTGTGAACTGATCGATGACACCTTGTCGAAGCTTATCTTTTAATACTACCCTTTCTCCATGAATTATTCGCCCTAATTTATCAGTAATTTTAACGCCATCACTTGCTGTGATCGTGCCGCTTTTTATATTATATTGAAGTTTCTCTGCTTCTAGCAAATACTCTCCTACGTATATTTCAACGTTTTTTTCTGCTTTAAATGTTGACTCTTCAGCATCATAATAAACCTTATCAGCTTTTAAGAGACTACTATCTAATTCTTTTTCTGCTAAGGAAATATGGCTAACCAAGCAGATAATTAGTAAAATTAATTGATAAAAAATATGCATTTATTTATAGTTAGTTGATAAGTAGTTTCTAGATCATTATATGTATTTTTTTGATCATAACAAATAATAGATTATTTTTTTGGTAATAATAATATGCATGAGACCATAAATCACGACCTGCAACAGCAAGAATTCTCTGTTTCTGAGGTTTCATCTAAAATAAAACAGCTGCTAGAAAGTAGCTTTAATTCAGTGCGTATCAAAGGCGAAATATCAGGATTAAAAATTGCCGCTTCTGGACATGGGTATTTTTCTTTAAAAGATGAAAAGTCTGTTATATCAGCAATTTGTTGGCGTGGTACTTTAGCAAAATCCAGCTTTAAACTTAGCGAAGGAATGGAAGTTATTGTTCAAGGCAAGATCACTGCTTATGCTGGTCAATCTAAATACCAGATATCTGTTGAATCAATACAACCAAGCGGAATCGGCGCTTTTATGAAAATTTTATCAGAACGAAAGGTGAAATTTCAGCAAGAAGGTCTATTTGCAAAAGAAAAGAAACAAAAAATACCATTCTTACCTAAAAAAATTGGCATAGTAACATCAATTTCTGGCGCAGTAATTAAAGATATTATTCACCGTATTAGTGACCGCTGTCATACACACATCATCATTTGGCCAGTAAGCGTGCAAGGGGCAACATCAGCACAAGAAGTCACCGATGCGATTAATGGTTTTAATAAAATGAACGAAAACGAAAAGCCAGATCTATTAATAATAGCGCGCGGCGGAGGGTCAATTGAAGATTTATGGTCATTTAATGAAGAGATTGTTATTCGCGCTGCATTTGCATCAAACATACCTTTAATTTCAGCCATTGGACATGAAACGGATTATACATTACTTGACCTAGTGGCCGACCTTCGGGCCCCGACGCCAACTGCTGCAGCTGAGTTTGCAATGCCAGTTGCCTCTGATCTTGAATACACGCTCAGCACCTTGCAAAATCGCTTATCTTCAAGACTTACTGACTTTATAAAATATTATCAACAAAAAATTATCGCTAGTGCTAGTAGTTTGAATTATACACACAACATAATTAAGTCTTATGAGCAAAAAATTGATGATTTAACTTTTCGATTTCAAGATTCTTTGCCTAATATGGTAAAACATAAGGCGGCTGCTTTGCATGTGTTTCCAATTTCAAGAATGAATCCCATTCGAATCATAAAATATAAATATCTCCAATATCAAAACGCACAACAAGCACTAATAAGACATAAAGAAAAATTACTTAATAACTACGAAAATCAGTTGAAAATTAACGCGAATACCCTCTCTAGTCTTGATTATAAAAAGGTCATGCAGCGTGGTTACGCAATGATTGAGCATAACGATCAAATTATCTCGCATAAGCAGAAGGTTAGCAAGCAAGATCAGCTTACTGTTAAAATGCATGATGGGAATTTGAAGGTAACAGTCAATTATATTAATTAACACCCTGAATAATTCAGAATTATATATTGCAGTAAACTAAAAATAGTATAACGAAATAAATAAAAAATATTAATGTTCATTCTTGCGAATTTTTATAAAATGTGATAACTCATACAGTTAATTAATTTAAATTTTATAAGGGTTGTTACATAATGACAAAAATTGATAAAGAAATTACTCCAAATGAGAATCTTGGTAAAACAAACCCATCAGTACAAATAAATAGTTATAGAGATCACCATAAGGTTGCAAAAGAAGCGCGAGAAACAAAAAGTTACGGGGATTATCGTAAAATGGTCAAAGACTATAATTTAACAGAGTTTAAACTAGAAACAGCAGATCCAGACGTAATAGAGCAGCTGACACCAGAAACAAGCATATTTTTTGACGAGCCGGAAACAAGCGTATTTTTCGACCACCATGATTACAGTTATAATAATGATAATTATGAACCAAATTTCCCAGACACTTCTTCTCAAACTGATCCAAATCATATTATCGATGACTTCTACAATACAGGATACGGGCAAGATTATAATTCAGAGCAGCCCGAGTTCACAACAGAGAGTGATAATCTTTTAAAAGAGCTGGCTTTATATGGCGCAATAAAATCATCGGATCTAGACTTAGTGCAGGCCTTAGTCATGAGTAATGCTGACTTAAACCAGAGGAATAATAACGGCGATACACCTCTTTTATGGACGCTCAAAAAACTAAATAATCCAGCCGAACAAATAAACCCAGAAATACCTACTTTTTTAATAAGCCAGATGAGCCCAGAAGCTTTAAACGCAGTAAATCACGAGGGACTAAAAGCATCAGATTTTCTTTTAGGAACTGAAAGTATTGACGGTTGAAATTTATCTAATGGTAGGACCTAAAATATTCACCTACCACTATTAGAGTAATGGTTTTTATTAGTTGCAGTAAATTAAATCGAAGTATTTCATTTTAATTTGCTGTAATTAGCCAACACCACGTCCTTTTGGCTTGCTTTTTAACTTATTGCTTATAGCTGCTACTGGTTTCGATTCAAGGACCTTATCTTTGAGTCTGTTTTTCACTTCCTTAAACTTTGCACCTTTAACTACTTTTTGTAATTTATCTAACTGTTTGCGTTCAGATTTTGTCGCCTGGGCCTGATGTTGTTTTGATGAGGAATCAAGCTTGCTCATCATTTCTTTATCAATATCATCCATGATTGGTTTCATCTGCTTATCAAATTGTTGTTTTATTTCCCCCTTACCAAGGTTTTTTATATCCTTTTTAAGTGCTTGCAAAGCTTGCAAAGGATCTTTATCTTTGGTTTGATCGACCGGAGATGGTTTCTCCCCTTGACCAAATGCATCTTTGGCTATTGAAACAAGAGCATCGAGAGTACGACGAGCAAAGCTTTTCTGCGGTTTCTGCTCCTGTTGTGCTTGTTGCACTTCAGATTTTGGATAATCGTCGTTAAGTTCTTTCATTGAACCTACTATATTTTCTGGACTCTTATTTTGCAATTTACTGACTTCTGCTTGCACTTGTTCTAGTTTTGAATCTAAATTTTGATCTTTATTTTCAAACCTCATACTACCTATTTTTGTTGTAAAATCTTTAAATGCCTCTCGCTTTTGCTCCGGATTAAATTTATTCATTTTGCTTGGCTTCACGGTATCGAAAGCCTTCTTAAATTGATCGCTTTCTTTTAGTTCAGGGGACGAATTCAGCATTTGATTTTTAAAGTTATTAACTTCAACTGATACTTTATCAAGAGATATTTTTTCTACTGATTTATTAATTTGATCCACAGCTTTCCAATATTCTTTTGGCTGCTTTTTAAACTCATCTGATTTAAAAACAACATCTTCTACTTTTTTTGATGACTGCGCAAGAGCGGTAGCAGAAATTTTTTCTTTTTCTTCGGGAGTGAAGTCGCCTCCTTTTACTTTTTCCACTTCATCAATCACTTTTTGCATTTTACCTTTAAGGATATTATTTTTGAGATTATCCTGCTGTTTTTGTAAATTCTCTAGTAATTCATACTTAGGCGTATTGGGTTGATATGGCACCTCCAAACGATCTACATAATCTTGGGCGTTCTCTTGCGCTGCACTATTCTGTGGCTCTAGTGGTTGATTAGGTTTTGGCTTTTCAGCCTCCTCTAGCTCTTTAGCTTTCTTTTCTAATCTATTTACATTAGACATATATTCATCCACAACATCAGGCTCTTCAGTTTTATGCTGCTCTAGTGGTTGATTAGGCTTTGTCTCCATGGTTTTCTTTTGACCTTTTGCATTTGATAAAGCTTTTTGCAGTTGTTTTTTTCCTTTATTCACAACTCCTTTAGCGCTAGGCTTCTGCTGCTTTTTAAAACTATCAGCGCCTTCATTCATTAAATCTAATCTGGCCTGCGCCAGAGTTTGTTTGTCATTTGATAAATTTTCTATAGCCTCATTACCATTATCAATAATAGATTTTATGGTTTCTAGATTATGTCGCTTATTTTTATCTAAAGTAGAATAAGTCTTTAAATCTTTATCAAGTTGATGTGATACCTTGCTCAAATCCTCTTGTAACATCGAGCTCTTCACCATATCAAACTTATCTATTTTTCCATAGGATGTTAACGCTTTGATTACCTGGTTTTGAGCTGTCTCAACAAGAAGATCTTGTGATGTGATCTTTTTGCGTGTCTGAATATCCTGATTATTCGCAGCGACCTCTAGCACCTCTATTATTTGACCAAAAATTTTATCTTTTTCTTCTTTGCTCATTTTTTTATTATTTTATATTTGATATTTTAAGCTTAGCAAATTTTTTGCAGAGCTAATATTAAAAGCACTTTAAAAATGAATGATTTCAACTACTTTGCAAGAGTTAGCGACATAATGCCAACAAATGATTTCTTTTTGCTTATTTAAAGATTTGATATAGTAATTAGATTTGTATAAAACTCCCAAGGCCTTTAAAATATAAAATAAAAATACTATTATGAACATGGCTTGGATATTCTTTTTCATTATTATTATCTCCCTATTGATTATTGATCTAGGGTTATTTAACCGTAAAAATGAAGTCATGAGTTTTCGTAAAAGCTTGACTCTAAGCTTATTCTACGTAGCTGTGAGCTGCTTATTTGGTATTTTTGTGCAATATGAACTGGGTTCAATCGCTGCAAAAGAATATTTCACTGGCTTTTTATTAGAAAAAGCCATGTCAGTGGATAATATTTTTGTAATATCTACAATTTTCACGTTTTTTAAAGTACCAGAAAAATACCAGCACCGAGTATTATTTTGGGGGATTTTAGGTGTTATTGTTTTACGTGCACTTATGATAGGATTAGGTGCAGCTTTATTAGCTCAGTTCTCATGGGTGCTATATATATTCGCCATTATTTTAATATATACTGGCGTTAAGATGCTGCAAACTATCGACGATGATTCATTTAATGTTAATGAACTCTATATTTATCAATTTATTAAGGAGCGTTTCAATATTTATCCACACATCGAAAGCGATAGATTCATTATAATTAAAGATGGAAAGCGCTGGGTAACGCCGCTATTTCTTGCCTTGATTACCATTGAAACCATGGATCTAATTTTTGCCATAGATAGTATTCCTGCCATTTTTGCTATAACCCAAAACACGTTTATTGTTTACACTTCAAATATTTTTGCAATCTTAGGGTTAAGGGCGCTATTTTTCTGTATTGTACATATCGTGCGAGAATTTAAATATATTAAATATTCTTTATCTATTATCTTGATCTTAATAGGCGCTAAAATATTTATTGCCCACTACGCTGACATACCAACTTACTTGCCTCTACTAATCACTATCTTACTTCTTGCAGGAGGAGTTTTAATTTCCATTTGGAAAAAGAATACTCAGTTATCGATGAAAAAATCTGACTCAACATCTCCTGACATTTCGCAAGAGTAAGGATTTTTTGCTGGAGGTAAAGGGTTTTTATTCTGATAATATTCCAAACACTCAATTGTATTATTCAGCTCTTCTTCATACTGATTTATTTTAAACTGCATAAAACGTACATCTTTGACAGAGTCTAAAGGGGTTTCAGATTTGTTGTTTTTGTGCAATAAATTCACCCCAGAGCGCCATAATAATATTAACGCATCTGGCTGCAATGACTTTGCTGCCGTATGGGCTAAATTATTCCCTAAGCAATTTGCATGGTTTAAATCTATATCTTCAGCTTGTAAAAAAAGCGAAATAATATCTAGATATTTTGGTATATCTGGAAGGCTAATTGCCATTTGAAGTGGGGTAGACCTCATGGCATTAGTTTGATTAATATTAATTCCTGGCTGTTGCAAAATAAATTTGATAATTTCATAATTTTGCTCTGGGCACACACGAGGATCGCAGGCTAAATGCAGTGGAGCATTCAAGAATGGATTAGACAAATTTAAATCCGGAGAAAATTTACTCACCATCTTTTTTAATTCGTAAAAAGCACCCTGCATAATTGCAACGTCCACTGGCCTGCAAAGCAAGTTATTTGATGTTCGAAACATTTGATTATTAATATTTTCAGTAGTTAATTCATCTCCTAAAAACATCATAGACACCTCTAAATATTATTATAAATTTATCACTCAGAATTTATTTTTTGATAGAAAAATAAATTCTGATTAAGTTTTTTAAAGATTAGATGATAAACTATATTAAGCTTATAGTCTATTGTAATGTGTATTAATTTTAATTAAAGGTTATGTCAAAAAAAACTGAAATTCCTACAAATAATCGAGGTGATACTGCAACTTCGCAAGGTATCAAAGGCTTTTTAAATACTTATGCAAAATTTATGGGTCAATATAGTCCTATATTGATAGACAATAGCTTGCACATTAATCCAAAATCAAAATTGAACAGATTCTCTTCTACTGGATGTTTGTCATCAGGCGAAGGTGATCATAGTTTTGCCATGAATATGATACTATCTAATCTCACTTATCATGTAGGTGGAGACCGTGAGCAACAAAAGCCAATGAACGTAGCAACGGCTCTTAGTAACGCTTTAGTTCATCTGGAACAGATAACACCAACGAACGATATTATTACACAGCATATTAATGAAGGTAAATATTTTTTTACTCAAGCTAAGAATATTTTTCTTAAAGCCTCTACTACAGGAAATATGGCGCAAACAGATATATTTCAGACTATCATTAAAAATAATTTTGCTAATGATAGCCAATTACAATTAAATGCATTTATTTTTTTACGTCAACAAGTCATTCCCTTAATTATTGCCTTAGAAAATCAGCATAAAGGTATGGCTTACAAAAAACAACAAGGTGTGCCGGCTCGGCATTCTGAAGGAAGCGAGATTCGCAAAAGTACATTATACTTATTAGACCTAGAGAAAAAAGCTACTAATCAGATTGCCACTAATTTGGAAAATAATATGTCAGAAATGGTGCAAAATTTTCTAAATACCACTGATTATAGACCCGTAGAAACAGGAAAAGGTAATAAGGTAACCCCCAAACGCAAAGATATTGACAATCTATACTTACAGAATTTTGAGGCAGGTATTCGAACTAATTATTTTGGCAATTTAAAAATGAATATCTCATTTGTATTAAATAAATTTATTCGACAATGCCCTAATATTACCCAGTCAATGAATAAAGAGTTGTTTTCAAAATTTGTTGCTGAATTTATAAAACAAACTCTTGAAACAAAATTTCAAATAAAAGAACCTAATAAAACACTAACTAAAAAAAATGACGATGACTTTGTGCCTAAGGGATTTAAACCTCAACCCGTCTATGGAAAAGCCTGGATTGAAATATTTGATCAGAAACTACCAACTGGACCAACAAAGTACTATGAACAAAAACAAGAGGTAATAGACTTAGAACAATATAAAAATAATACTACCTATCGAACTGCAATATTAAGCAAATATTTAAACGAAACAATATTATCAGAAGTAGATCCTGAATTACATAAAAAACAAACTCAGAAAAAATTAAACCAATCCATCGCTGATTTTGAACAACTTAGTTTTAATGTTCAAAGTGAGTACGACTTTCAGAAGATATTAACAATATTAACAGAAAAAATGACGCCTGCTTTTGAATTTATAAACCAACAATATACATTATTAGATACCAAACAAGCGCAAGGAATATTAACACATATCACAGAAATTTACTCTACACTAAATTCTCAATCTCCAAAAAACAACTTACCGCAAGAGCTCTTATATGACTGCTCGATCTATTTGGATAAAATTATATTTTATGAAGGGCTTGATGAAAATCAGAAAGACCAAGCTAGAAAAACAAAGCATTCAATAAATACATTTTTACATCAGGCTAATATTGACCCTGCATCAAGACACTCTAACGCCTTGATTAATTATAATGATAATAACTATCAATATAGTAAGGAAGATTTAAAACAAATAGGACAAAGAGTTTTAGAAGATTCGCCAAACACAGAGATTAAATTTGTTGGAGTTCATACAGCCAATTTGTTGCAGAATAATCCTTTTGATACAGGGGAAATACTACCTGAAAAAAATGAGAAAACTGTGGGCATTTTAAATTGTTATAATAAACATTATGTACCTTTTATAATATCATGCTCTGAAGATGGAGATTATAAAGCAGAATATAATGATCATATTATTAAAGAGCAAACCAAAGCTATAGCATATTTTAAAAGTCTTAATATAGAAAGCAATAATATTATCAATCATCATTCCTCCCCATCACAAGAACAAGACATACAATACGAACATTTAAACAGTGGTATATGTGCTTTACAAGGAATGAGACAACTTATTGGCGAACAAATTGATAAAGCTAAAACTTCGCAGGAATTAAAAAAAGAATATGCTATAAAACTATTACAAGAAGCTCTAAACACTGAGAATAAAACTCCTGAGGAACAATTGAAAAATTTTGGTAATCTTAATATACAACATGTTTCTTTTAACAGCTTAATGCCTTTAATAAAGTCGCTTGAAAAAGACGACCTCTCAAACTTTATGTTTTGTAAAAATCAGTATGAACTACACCAATTCGGGCTAGAACAAAATTTATCTCAAGAAGTGTCAGAAAAGCCAGAAAACCCTCTCGAATCTAAAACACAGCCTCTAAAAAGACCAAGACCGGAAAGCTCAGAACAAACTGAAGAGCAAAGTATAAAACCACAGGCAAAGTCACAAAAAACAAAAAAAGTAAGCTATGTAGAAAAAATTAAAAATGAACGATCAAAAAGCCAAAAAAAATCGTATGACCCTAACCTTAGCTAGGAATAACTGCATCAGGCGGTCTGATGTATAAAGGTTCAATAGAGGGTGTTTTGCCTTTCAATATTAACTTATCAGCTAACCTAGCAGTATGATAAGCTTTTATGGCAGGAAATCTTGGTAAAATAGTCAGATGGTTTAGATGTTTCATTTGTTCATAAAGAGCAGAAACCCCGCTTCCATTACAGACTACAGTACCTGTTTGTTTTTCAAGAAGTTCTAATATCTGCTCATTACTGTATAATTTAGCCTCCCCAATGGGGTTTTTCCTATCAAACTCCTGGACATATTGTTGATTACGGTAAGCATTAATAATAACAAATGCTTTATCAAAGCTTCTAACTTGTTGCTTTAATCGATAATGACTGGCTAAAAAATTACTAATACCAACACCTTGGATATTTGTTGCATGCAAAATACTTTCAGCCACGGCTAAACCAACTCGTATTCCTGTAAAGCTACCAGGCCCTGTAGTCACAGCTAGATAATCAATATCCTCGTATTCATAATCTGCCTCCTTTAAACTACGCTCGATAAGTGGTAGGAGGGTTTCCGCCTGCATTGAAGGGGTGGTATTCTCGTTATAAGATAATATTTTTTGCCCACACGATACTGAAACAAAGCAACTATTATTAGAAGTATCAAAGCATAATATTTTATTCATAGCTAATCAAATATTGAAATAAACCACATTATAGCATATAGTACATTCAAAGAAAAATGATATGTTTTTATTACAAATAATATGCAAATAATATCTGGTTCCAATAGCCTTAAACTGGCGACCAAACTTGCTAAGCACATTAATGCCAAACTTTTAAATTATAAGGTCGCAAAACACCCCGATAGCGAGCTAAAAATTCAAATTAATGACCCTATATCTGGGAATGTTATCATAGTGCAATCTACCCACTACCCGGTTAATGATAGCTTAATGGAGCTTGCATTACTCGCTGATGCAGTGAAGCGTGCCGGTGCTCAAAAAATTATTGCTGTCATACCATATTTTGGCTATAGTCGCCAGAATAGTATTAATAATAAGAATGCACCTTTAGCCGCAAATTTTGTAATTAAAATGCTTGAATTATCGGGTATCACTCAAATAATCACTTGTGACCTACACAGCAAAACCTTAGAAGCTATGTTTTCTATTCCCGTTAAGAACCTGCCTACACTAAATGCTTTCATACCCTATATCAAACCAATTGATAATAAAATTATCATCTCCCCAGATATTGGCAGTATCGCGCGCTGCAGGTCGTATGCTGATAGTTTGTCGGTTGATATGGCTATTATTAATAAATATAGACGCGAAGATAACCAGTGCGTTATGGATGGAATTATTGGCGATGTTTCTGGTAAAAACTGTATAATAATTGATGACATAGTAGATAGTGCTGGCACTTTATGTCAAGCTGCAACACTACTACAAAATAATGGCGCAAAAACAGTGCAGGCAATTGTAACTCATGCTGTTCTATCTGGAAATGCTTTACAAAAAATAAATGACTCACAGATTGAAAAAATTTATATTTCTGACTCAATAGCGAGCGTAAATCATCCTAAAATTCAGACTATTTCAATTGCTGAAACCTTAGCATCTCCACTAATTTTATTATGTGATTAGATATATTTTTCACAGAGTCTTTTAAAATTTAATAACTTCTATATCTTGTAATAACATAAATTATATACATAAAGCATTTTTTGATGTATAAAAAAATAAAGAAATAAATCAATTTATAGGAAAATAAAGCGATGAAAATTACTAAATATTTGATATCTACTGCCATATTAGCATTAACATTAACAAGCTGTAAAACTTCACCAAAAGACGAAAAAATTGTCCCGGTACAAGAACTCTACAACCAAGGCCTTGAGCTACTAAAAGAAGAAGATTACTCGAAGGCTGCCGAGCAATTTGAGAAAGTGTTTTATCAACATCCTGGCCACCCTATTACCGCCTCATCCGAATTAATGAATGCTTATGCTTTATATAAAAATGAGGAGTATGATGAATCAATTGATGTGATTGATATTTTTATTAAACTCCATCCTCGCAACAAAGATATTGCCTACGCATACTATATTAAAGCATTGGCTTATTACGCCCAAATTTCAGATGTAAAGCTTGATCAGTCCAGAACCGAAAATGCTCTTGCGAGCCTTAATGAAGTAATTGAAAAATTCCCAGGTTCAAAATATGCAACTGATGCGGAGTTAAAAATAGATTTAGTACAAGATCATCTAGCTGGAAAAGAGATGTTAGTAGGACGCTATTATTTAAATAAAAATAATCCAATTGCTGCAACTAAAAGATTTCAGTATGTGGTACAAGATTACAGCACAACTTCTCATGTACCAGAGGCGTTGTATAGGTTGGTAGAAAGCAATGAAATGCTAGGGTTACGCGCAGAAGCGTTGAAATACCATGAAGTCTTAAAGCTAAACTATCCACAAAGTGACTGGTTTAAATATAGTAAAAAACTAATAGACTAGCAAGATGTTACAAAAACTTTATATAGAAAATTTTGTTTTAATTGAAAAATTAGACCTCGATCTAGATAAAGGTTTTTGCGTGATAACTGGTCAAACTGGGGCTGGCAAGTCCATATTATTGGATTCTATATTATTTGCATTTGGTCAAAAGATTTTCGGCCAGCCTATAAAAAGTGGCCAAGATTCTTGCCAAGTAATAGTAAATTTTGTAAGCGATGAGGTATCTCGGGATTACTTAGCGCAGCATAATATTGATTGCGGATCTGAAATAATAATCTCTGCCCAACAGCTTTCTAATAATCGTAAAAAATTTTTGATTAATAATAATGTAGCGACACAGAAAATATTACAAGATTTACTACCCATATTATTAGAGCTACACTCACAGCACCACCACACTGCCCTACTTGATAAAAATCAGCATATTAATATATTGGATGATTACATCGATGCTGGGTCATTAAAACAAGACTTAGCTAAACAATATCAAACATGGCAAAATTTACTAAGGCAACAAAAAGAGTATCAAGCGCGGCAAGATGAGATAAAGCAAGATATTGAATATTTAGAACATATTTGTCAGGAACTTGAAAAAGCAAATATTGAAGATCAGGAAGAAGAAAAGCTAGTCGGGTTAAAAAGAACTCTACAAGCTTCCGGGAAAGAAAAAGAAATGGTTTATTCTTTCATTTCAAAACTTGATGATGTCTCAATAGAGCAAATATTATTTAGTTTTCATAAAGAATCTACAAACTTTGCAGACTCCGATATTTATAAAAAAGTAGCTGATAATTTAGACTTAGCATACGATAAAATTGAAGACGCAAAATCCTCTCTTAGTGAAAAACTAAATGCAATAGAATCTCCTGAATATTCTTTAGATGAAGTTGATGATCGCTTATATTTAATTCGTAATCTCGCACGAAAGCATTCCCTACAATCCGTAGAGTTAAAAGAGTTTTTAATTAATTCTCAAGCAAAGCTGTCTTCTTTGCAACAACAAATTATAGATGCTGATAATACTAACACTGAATTGAAAACAGCAGAGCAAGATTATAATAAACTTGCTCAAGATTTGTCTAATAAAAGGCAGGTTGGTGGTGAAGATTTAGCAAAAAAAATTATGTCTGAATTAAAGTTCTTGGATATGAAAAAAGCAATATTCAAAATAGATATAACATCAAACCCTGATCGCTGTCATAGTAATGGCTTTGATGAGGTGAAATTCATTGCGGCAACTAATCCTGGAAGTAAGCTCAATGCTATTGATAAAGTTGCTTCTGGTGGTGAGCTGGCACGCTTTATGCTAGCAATGCGAGTATCTTTATTTAATAATGCGCCGAAAAAAACTATAATATTCGATGAAGTTGACGTTGGCATTAGCGGCTCGGTTGCTGATTCAGTTGGTGCTCGAATCAAAGATTTGAGTCAAACCGTGCAAGTTATTGTAATCACGCATCAGCCACAAGTAGCGGGCAAGGCTGATCAGCATATTTTAGTAGAAAAAACCCAAGGTACAGATCATACTATATCAAAAGTAAAATCTTTAGAGACAAAAGATAGATCCCTTGAGATAGCTCGTATGATATCTGGTAAAAAAATTACAGATACTGGGGTGAAAGCGGCTCAAGAACTGATAACATAAAAAAAGGAGATAATATGCATAATTTAATTAGATTGACTATATTCATATTTTGTTTCATGCCATTTATTATTCGTGCCGAAGATGCTAAACTCAAAGGCAGTGTAGTTACTCTATCTGAGCAAAGCTCAGCGGAAGTTACTGCCGATACAATTGTGGCTAACTTAGAATTCGCCTCCCAAGAAGAAGATTCTGTTAAATTGCAAAGCGCTATTAACAAAACTATGGAAAAGGCTATCAAAATTATAAAGGACTATCGAGATATTGAGCTAACTTCTCAAAGATATAGTGTGTATCAAACCTATGACAGCCGCAAAACAAACC
>Ga0190276_126_pt1 | contig 14858 bp, 11 predicted proteins | sample MCH_20Endo_J9_FD_131022 | JGI IMG/M metagenome (GOLD analysis project Ga0190276, IMG submission 131022) | Enriched cells of marine protists from Biology Centre CAS, Ceske Budejovice, Czech Republic - MCH_20Endo_J9 | ecosystem: Environmental > Aquatic > Marine > Unclassified | place: Czech Republic... | reverse complement strand
ACCAATTTCAACAGCTTTAATGATTTTTACCAAAGTTGACCTTTCGTAACGATCGGCTATTTGACCTGAAATACTAGCAAATAGTACGAATGGTAAAATAAACATAATATTCGCAAGCATTATCAAAAAATATACCGAGCTATCTAGGCTATTTGCTAGCTTATAGGTAATTAAAATAATCAGCGCATTTTTAAGTATACTATCGTTTAGGCAACCAAAAAATTGCACTAAAAAAATTGGTAGGAACCTTTTATCTTTAAATAAATAGAATTGATTGTTATCCACCCTGTGCTCTCTCTTTGCATAATAAAACTTGCATAATAATATTTAACTTAGCATTAAATGTCAAATTAACAGCTAACTAAGTTGCTTTTACAGCTTGATTTTTACCACTTTCTTTAGCTTTATACAAAGCTTTATCTGCTCTACCTATAAAGCTTTCGACGGATTCTCCTGGTTTGAACTCAGCAATACCAATAGAAGTTGTTTTTTTTAAAGGCTGGTTATGATCTGGGATTTCAAATTCAAATTCTTGTGTTTTTATAAGAATTTTTTGAGCAATTTTATCACTAGTATTAATATCTGCATTTCCCACTAATATAATAAATTCTTCTCCGCCATATCGTGCAATCAGATCTGTTATTCGGCAAGAATCCTTTAATATTTTGCTAAACGACTTTATAACTTGATCACCTGATTGATGACCATAATTATCGTTAACTTCCTTAAAATTATCTAGGTCCAAAAGTATTAAAGATAGCTTCTTACTTGATGTAATCACTTTTTCCGTCATTTGTTTAATATGAACATCAAAATACCTTCTATTAAAAAGACCAGTAAGACCATCTTTGGTTGATAGATCTACTTTTTCTTCAAGCTCCTTTCGCAAATTATCTTGATATATTTTTTTCCTTAGCTGAGTTTTAGCCCGTGCCTGCAATTCACTTTGTTCTACGGGGTATAAAAAATAGTCATTTACTCCAAGTTCCATTCCTTTAATTACAATTGGCATATCTTCTTCTTGGGCCAAAAGCATGATAACTATATTGCTATATTTGGAATTAGACCTTAACATCATTGCGATACGCAAAGGATCCTCTTCTGTTTGGCAGCTAATTATTACTAAATCAGGAGGTGAGGACTCGGAAGTTAGTAACTCTTCGACATTGTTATGACGAGTTATTTTATCCGTTAAAGAAATAAGTTGTGACTTTATATTTTTCGCTTGTGCGATATCGTCATCTAATAATAATATTTTACAATTGCTAAAATTATCTTCAATACTTACTAGCTCCTCTCCAAACTCTGCATTTATTTTATTCCTAAGTTTTAATTCATCAACGACTGTTTTCATACGCGTAAGAGATGCGACTCTAGCAAAAAGCGCAGTATCGTTAATGGGCTTAGTTAAAAACTCATCAGCACCTGACTCCAAGCCTTTTACTCGGTCTTCTACATCCGTTAAAGCGGTTACCATCACTACTGGTATATGATTCGTTTCTGGATCGGATTTAATTGCTTGGCAGGTTTCGAATCCATCCATTCCTGGCATCATCACATCTAAAAGGACAATATCAATTTTATTATTTTTTAATACTTCCAATGCTTTTGACCCGCTACTGGCGGTTAAGACTGTATAGTATTCACTTAATAACTTTGCTTCTAAAAGCTTAATGTTTTGTTCTAGATCGTCTACTACTAATATTGTCGCGGTCATAATTATTTTTAGGTTAGGGTTTTATTTCTATAAATGAATCAACGGCTGCAAAAAAATCATTAATTGACACTGGCTTAGCAAGATATAAATCGCATCCAGACGAAGAAATGACCATTTCGTCTTGTTTTGTTGCAAATGCAGTGATTGCGATTATTGGTATTTTATTAGTTTCTTCGTTTTTTTTGAGCGATCTAATCAGGTCTAGTCCAGAAAGTCCATTGAGCTGTATGTCCATTAGAATTAAATCAGGTTTATTGTTAAGGACTATGTTTAATATATTTTTACCATCGGTAGATACCATAATTTTATGATTTTTGATAGTTAGTAAGTCTTGGAACAACTTCATGTTCAATTCATTATCTTCAACAATTAAAACTACGGCCATAATATATGTTAAATATTTTCTATAAACTTATAATATCGATAATTACTCTAAACAGCTATCAATTTTTTCTTTAACCAACCTTTGTCGACAAGTCGTGGTATTTTTGCAATTGTACTAAGGGCGATCTAATATCATATTGTTTATACTCTAAGTTATAGTTTGCCATTTATCAAGAGCTAATTGCTGAAAAAAACTTAGGTTGTTAACATTAAGATTAGATTTTTGAAAAAGTTGTGTTAGTTCATCTCGAGAAACTTTAATATTTTCATCGTATATTACCGATATTTTACTAAGATTATTTTGTTGAGGAAGTGAAGTTATTACTTTTAATATATGTTTAGCGGGTAAATTTATTAAAATAATATTTTCTACCAATTTGTTAGGCATTGAAAGCTCTTCTGAAAGTAAGATTGGTTGCTTTTCTGGCATAGGGTCATCAATTTTTGCATGTGGTATAAAATGCTTTTTTGAGTAAGTCCATAATGCACGATCTAGAGCATCAATTGGCACTTCTTGCCCAGTGATCACATAGCTTTTTCCAAAGCTATAATAACTTTTTTCAGCTAATTTGCAGAAAGATTTTACTAAAAAATCAGACTTTGCTTGATAACAACCTATTTTTATCATATTACTTCATATACCTTAAAAAAAATCACAATATCATACTCTGTTTGACTATAAACTAAAAAAACCGAGTTTGGAATAAAAATTAGTTCCAAACTCGGTTATGCTTATATTAACTAGATGCTATATAAGATAGATGGTTTTTTATTGTTTATTGAGCAAAACCTAAATCAAAATCATTTTCATAAAGATTATCTTCACCAACAATTTCTTGCTCTTCATCTGAAGTGTGAGCGCTGAATAAATCCTCAGCTTCTTCAGCAGTGTTTTCAAGAGTCTCTTCAGTAGCTTCTACTACCTCAGCAGCTTCTTCTTCAGCTTCTTCAGCAGTGTTTTCAAAAGTCTCTTCAGTAGCTTCTACTACCTCAGCAGCTTCTTCTTCAGCAGCGTTTTCAAAAGTCTCTTCAGTAGCTTCTACGACCTCAGCAGCTTCTTCTTCAGCTTCTTCAGCCCCAGCGTCTATTTCTTTCTCAATAGAGATTTTTGAATCTGTTTTGATGGATTCTAGTTGAGCTTGTTGCTGCGCAAGATCTTGCTCTGCTTTAGTAACATTTTCTAAAATTAATTGCTGCTCTTTCACTAATTGAACTAACTCAGTTTTTAAAGACTTTAATTCTTTTTCAATTTCTTGATGCTTAGAGCTTTTTTTAACAATTTGTGTGGATAAATTAGGATATGACTCTTTAATTCGCTGGGTCATTTCTTCGTTTTGAACTTCAAATTGTTTTATTTTATTCTCTAAATCAGCAATCTTTACTTTTACATCAGAAATCTTCTGTAAGTTTGTGGTTGACTCACCTGAAAGTTTCTCTACTTCTTTTTGGCTTTCCTTAGTCTGTTTAATCACCTTGTCCCACTGATCTTGAACTTGGCTACCAATTCTTTTAGTTTCTTTTTCTACTTTTTTGCCAATTTTTTTTGCTTTAGTCTCAATTTTTTTCCATTCATTTTTTAATGACATAATGTTTATCTCCGTTTAATTTCATTTATTTTCGCGACACTTTTATAACACATTAGTAACATTATTGCAATAGTTGGATTCCAAATTATTGGAACTGCTCCTTAATTTTAAGCATTTATTTAATTTTTTATGACTTAGTTTTTTTAGTAAATAAAATTAGCCAATACGTAATTTATTTTATACTATATAACAGTCAAATAAACACATATATTTATTACTTTTATGTCGAGTATAAACCTATTACAACAAAAAGCATCTAATCCTGAATCATCGATTTGGGTTTCTGCCTCTGCCGGCACTGGTAAAACAAAAATATTAACGGACCGGGTTTTGCGTTTGCTGCTGAAAAAACAGGAGTTTAATAAAATTCTTTGCCTAACATTTACTAATGCAGCAGCTGCCGAGATGAAAGAAAGAATTACTAATGCTATCTTTAAGTGGTCAATTATGGAGCAAGACCAGCTGCGACTTTCCGTAGAAGCAATCCAGGGACGCTGTTGTAGTAGTGATGATTTAATGGTAGCTAAAAATTTATATAAAGAATATTTACATTCAGAAAATAACGTTAATGTACAGACTATACACTCTTTTTGCCAAAAGCTACTCAAAAGATTTCCTTTGGAGGCTAGTATTTCTCCAAGTTTTCAGATTATTGATGAAAATAAAGAACGTAATATCTTGAGCGAAATAAAAAATATTTTAATTCAACAAGAGGTTATGCAGCCCATTAATGAATATTTGGCAACAAATTTTCATGATTTAATTATCGATGAAATTTTTAGTGAAATTATTCAATATAAAACAAAATTTCTAAATGACTCTCCTTGTACAATTAATTTGCATAAAGAGTCAAAAAATTTAGTGTTAAAACTAGAGAATATTGACTTTAGTAAATTTGACTACTTATATCAAATTGAGCTGTTAAGAAAGCTATTGGGTGATAATTTTGATATAAAACATGTAAGAAATTTTTTTCTTACAGCCAAAGGAGATAAAAAGAAAAAAATTGTTAATGCTAAAGTAGCTAAGCCTGGCTCGCCTATATATGAGGAATTACTGAGCTTGCAAAACAGATTCTATGAAACAGATCAACTGATAAAAAATGAACAGCTAAATTACTTCGCTCAATTAATCAAGCTTCTTAGCTCCCAGCTTCTACAAGAGTACGAAAAGTTTAAACAACAAAAAGGATTGCTAGATTACGATGATTTAATTGAAAAGGCTTGCGCTTTACTTAAGGATAGCGAGGCAAGAGAGTGGGTTCTTTATAAAATGGATGGTTTTATTAATCATTTATTAGTAGACGAAGCACAGGATACAAGCCCAAATCAATGGAGTATAATTAATGCTTTAATCACTGAGTTTTATTCTGGAGAAGGCCAAGGTTCAGATTTAGACAGAACAATTTTTGTTGTAGGGGATGCAAAGCAATCGATTTTCAGTTTTCAAGGAGCTGACGTTAGTGTTTTTGCTCAGACTAACATTACAATAGCTCAGAAGATGTATTATGCGCAGAAAGAATTTAGTAACATCGACTTAGAAATATCATATCGATCAACTCAAGAAGTTCTTGATGTAGTAAGTCAGCTTTTTACCAAGCTGCACCAAGATGAAGGTTTTCAAATGCCTATTACCTTTCTTCGGGCTAACCGAGGTTCAGGGGGGCTAGTTGAGTTATGGCCTTTATGTGAAAACAAAGAGGAAGAAAAGGAGCGATTTTGGCCGACTAGTTGCATTGATTCTGAATCGGCTAAAGCAAGGCTGGCTAATAAGATAGCTGTTAATATAAAACAGATGCTTGAGAAAAAAACTATAATGCCATCAACAAATCAACCAGTTCGTCCAGAAGATATTATGATTTTATTTCGCAAAAGGGATGATTTGGTTAGCGAAGTTATTGAGGCTTTACAATCTCATGGGGTGAGTGTTTCGGGTTTAGATCGGATAGTTCTAAAGGATAATTTATCAATACAAGATTTGCTTGCAGCTGCTCGTTTTGCTTTGAATCCAGATGATAATTTGAACCTTGCTTCTTTGATTAGATCACCAGTGATTGATGTTAATCATTTATTATTAGAGGAAATGTCTACTAGGCGGGATGGTAGATCTATATGGAAATTTTTAACTCACCATGCAGATCATGATAAATATAGAGAAATTTATGAAAAGCTGTTACAAATTCGAAATCTACATTTAACTAATAATTCTATAGGTTTCTTTAGCTACTTAACAGATATAATGGGCGCTCGTCAGGCATTAAATGCATGTAATGGCTCAGGTAGCGATGATGCAATTAACGAGCTATTATATAGCTGCCATAGCTATGTAAGCCATTTTGATGATTCTTTGCAAAACTTCACTTCTTGGCTTGATGATAGCGAGTCCTCGGTCAAGCGTGAGAATTTAATAGGCAATCAGGTTCGAATAATGACTACGCATGCGGCAAAAGGTTTGCAAGCGCCAGTGGTCATTATGTGTGATACAACAAGCTTACCAACTAATAAAGAGCGATTTTTTTGGAGTAGTGATGGTAGCTTCATTTCAAGCAAACACGCAGGTGATGCTAGCAATAATTTAAATTATATAAAACAAAAATCAAAAGAGAAAATTTATCAAGAATATTTGCGCCTACTTTACGTTGCTATGACAAGAGCAGAAGATCATTTAATTATATGCGGGTATCAGGGAGGTCGCTCTGTGCCAGATAATTGTTGGTACTACCTAATTCAAAATGCGATGCAAATAATGGAAAGTCAGGTATTTGAAGATAAATTATTATATGGAAAATTACAAGGTGAGTGTCTGGGTACAAAGCAAAATAATAAAGAATCGTCTATTGATAAACGGCAATTTTTCACTCCAGGTGAAATCAACAATATACCAGAGCCTGATCTTGTTTTAATGCCAGATAATTTAGAAGAATGGCATGATTACTTGAGTCCATTATTTAATGCCAATCCTTTGGAGTACGGTATTGCTTTTCATAAAATATTGGAAGATGCAATAGGCAGTAAAAACCTAAGCAACATGAGTCAACACCCGCTGATTGGTACCCTTAGTCCAAAGGACCAAAAGCGAATGCTTAATAGCGTTGATAAAATTTTAATTAATACAGAGTTTTACGATATTGTTACTAATAAAGAAGTGTCAACAGAAGTGAATATTGGCTCTATTGAAGAGGGAAGTGTTGATTTAAGAAGAATAGATTTAATTTCTTGCGACCATAATCAAAAATCTATAGTAATCATTGATTATAAATCAGACTTCAAGCCAGCTAAATCTTATTCGGAAGTTCCAGTTATCTATATCGAGCAGATGAAAAAATACAAAGAATTTTGTACAAAAATATATCCTAATTATCAAATAAAGTGTAAGATATTGTGGCTTGAAAATGGCGAGATGACATCGGTCTAAAAGGGGGTTATTAGCTACATATTTGTAACGCATGATGTTTTCAATAAATTACTTGCAAAATTGATTATTATTTATATAATCTAGCTTGGTATGTTTTTTGATACCCAACCAAGATGGCTTTGGTATGCCTACCTTGTGTTCGCTACGAAGTAAAATAATTTATTAATTTTAAAGAGGATAAAATGCCAAAAATGAAAACGCACTCAGGTGCAAAAAAACGATTTAAGCTAACAGCTAATGGTAAAGTGAAAGCTAGCCAAGCTGGTAAGCAGCACTTTCTAAGACGTCGTACGAAGTCACAACTAAGAGACTTGAGGGGCACAACAATTCTTTGCTCTGCAGATGCAAAGAGGTTGAAAAAAACCTTCCTGCCAAATAGTTTATAATATATCAAGATAAAAATAGGAAAATATAATGACACGTGCAAAATCTGGAAAAATATCAAAAAATCGTCACAAGAAAATAATTAAGATGGCAAAAGGCTATAGAGGCCGCGCCAAAAACTGTTTTAAAGTCGCTATTGAAAAAGTGGAAAAAGCTTTGCAATATGCTTATCGTGATCGTAGAAACCGTAAGCGTGACTTTAGAGGTCTTTGGATTCAAAGAATTAATGCTGCTGTTAGGTCTCATGGTCTAATATACTCAACTTTTGTTGGTGGAATGAAAAAAGCTGGTATTGAAGTGGATAGAAAAATGTTAGCAGAGCTGGCTGTAAACAACCCAGAAAACTTTGCTCAAATCGTAGAGCAAGTGAAAAAAGCTAGCTAAAGTTATTTAGTATAATATACGCTAGTTAAACTACTAAAAAAGTCTCGAATATATTTATTCGGGGCTTTTTTTTATTTAGGTATTGCAGCGCGGTTACAAAGAAGAGCGTTTGTTTTTATAGTGAATTTATAGTAAATCAAAATGAAGTGATGAATTTTTAATCAGCGCTTGCAATTAAACGTTTATTAATGTATATTCATAATTAATTTTAAACATTCACATATTTAGTATCATATGAATTTTAGCATCGATATTGTAATTGTTATTTCTTTTCTAATTATTAATTTAGGGGTTGGGCTTTATTACGGTCGCGGTGTTAAAACTGTCGAGGATTATGCAACAGGTGGACGTAATTTTAGCACTGCCGCCCTAGTTTCAACAATTGTTGCTACTACTGTTACTGGAAGTTTGTTTATGATTTGCGTTTCCAGAACATACGAATCTGGACTATATGGTTTTATTCCAATCTTAGGATTATCATTTTCTTTACTTTTTTTAGCTTATTTTGTCATCCCGAAAATGAAATCATTTTTTGGTAATATTTCTATGGCAGAAGCGATGGGAAAGCATTACGGAGAAAAGGTTAGGGTGATTACAGCTCTTTGTGCTATTGTAGCTAATGTAGGTGCCATTGCTGTTCAATACAAAGTATTTGGTGGGATAATTCACTATTTTGTAGATATAAGTATATTTAATGCAGTACTTATTACCGGTTTAGTTATTACGATATACTCCGCGTTTGGGGGTGTTAGATCAGTTACCTTTACCGATATTTTGCAATTCATGATTTTCGGTACAGTAATACCCTTGATAGGTATAATTCTGTGGAAAAATATCGTGGGATCAAATGATTTTGTTAGTTTTAAATTATATCAAAATAATAATTATAATTTAAAACATGTGCTAAATTATAATATGCCAGGTTTTTGGCCAATGTTATTTTTACTTTTCTATTCTATAGTCCCTTCTTCTATTTCTTTTTTTCAACGTATAATAATGGGGAATAGTATAAAGCAAGTAAAAAAGGCTTTTAAAATCTCTGCTTTAGTTATGTTTGTATTAATATTATCTATAGTGTGGATCGGATTTTTATTATTTAACTTAAATTCTGGTTTAAGTAATAGTAGTTTAATTCCTTATATAGTAGATAACTATTCTTATGCAGGTTTAAAAGGTGTTATTGTTGTTGGAATAATGGCAATGGTTATGTCCAGCGCAGATTCTTTTGTAAACATAGCATCAGTTTTAATTGTTCACGATATTTTACAACCTTATGGCGCCAAGGAGCTAAGTAAGCTCAAGGTTGTGAGGGCGGTAGCTTTGGTGGTGGGTATATGTCCTATTTTTTTGGCCCTATCTGGCAAAGATTTACTAGATATTATTTTGTTTGCTAATGCTTTTTACTTACCAATAGTGGCTGCTCCTTTACTTTTGACGTTGATCGGCTTTCGGACAACATCTAAGTCAGTATTATCTGGAATGGCTGGCGGTTTTATAACGGTAATTATTTGGAAAATCAGCGCTATTGACTTTGACCCGATTATTCCAGCAATGTTGGTTAATTTGATAATAATGATGTCCGTGCATTATATAGGCCGTCAAGATGGTGGTTGGGTTGAAATCGAGATGGAAAAATCAGAAGAGAATGAACCTGACGGGGTTTTCTTTTCAATCTATAAATCTGTTCGGTATTTTAATTACATAGATTTTGTTTACCAAAATTCTCCACGAGATGAAGGAATTTATAGTTTTTTTGGTATTTTTTGCTTTATTTCTACAATCACTACAATTTATCTCACACAAATGGAGATGATAGGAGAGCATGGTGACTTAGTTACTTACTTGTACATGGGTATGCTTTTAATATCTAGTTTTTTTGGTCTTCACATGATGTGGTCCGATCGTATCAGAAACCCAATATTAGTATCAACAGTTTGGCATTTTGCCTTAATATACAGCATGACATTTTGTACAACGTTTTTCCTTTTTTTGAGCAAATTTCATCATGTACAAATTATGGTTTTGACATTAAACTTAATGGTAATATTTAATTTATGCCGCTGGAAAACCTCGCTAACAGTAATGTTGATAGGAATGGGGGCGAGCGTTGTGGCATATCAAAATCTTATTGGAGAAATTCCTTCAAGTGACCTTATCACTACTTATAATATGCTCATTTACCTAGCACTAATGTCTTGTGCATCTTTGTTTGCTTTTTCAAAACCAAAGCAGGAATATATTGAGCATAAGGAAGAGCAAATAAATGTATTAAAAGCTGACTCAGAGGAGAAAGACCAAAAGCTTAGATATTTCAAAAGGGCAATGCAGGAAAATGGTCGTCGTATTGATTCATTCTTGGAAAAAATTGCGCAGAGAAATTATGAAATAGAGAAAACTAAAATTGCTCTTGAAGGAAATAAAGCTGAAATTATCAAGCTGGAAAAAAGTGTGGCAACGAAGGAAAGGCAATATCAGGAGCTAAATAATAGTTCTAAATATAATATGGAAAATGCTCGGATAACGCAATATTCAATTGAAGATATGCGGAGCAAGCTTAATGACTTGAAAGAAAATGTTGCATTAAAAGAGCATCATGTGAAGGAACTGAAAAATGATATTCAGCAAAGCCATTCCAGTATAGACGAGCTAAATCTTGAGATTAAACGCGGCGCAAGGCAAGTGTCTACTCTAAAAAAACAGATACAAAATCGTGAAAAAAAGATCGCTGAGCTAACCGCGCAGATAAAAATGAAAGACAGTGATATGGTAAACCTTAGTGAAAGAGCTGTGTTTTTTGAAGAAAAATATATAGTGCAGGAGAAAGAAATTGAGCGCTTAAACGAAACTGCAAATCGTATTCTAAATAACGTAACGCATGAGTTACGCCTGCCAGTAGGGAATGTAATGAATTTTGCCGAGATGTTGTCTGAGCAAGTGGAGGGAATGAAGGATAACCACATTAAAATGTTATCTGATGAGGTGTTTCAAAATTCTACTCGCTTATCGACTATGATTTTGAATATGCTGGATTTAATGACGCTAAACACTAAAAAAGTAGAGCTAGATAAGCAAACGATGAATATTGGTGAGATTATCAAAGAGCGCACTGATCGATGTAAAAAAATCTACCTCGATGGAAAGCCAATTAAATTTAAAATGCAGATCGAATCTGATATGCTTGCGCCTGTTGACGTGCATTATATGAAGCAAGTAATTGATAACCTAATAATAAATGCAATTAAATTTAGCGAGCATGGGGCAATTATAGTTTCAGCGCATAAAATAACGGATCATATTTTGATTAATATTTCCGATGAAGGAAAAGGAATTCCGTCCCTAGAAATGTACGATATTTTCACACCATTTATTATGGCTTCAAATTCAGCTTCAAAAGCCGAAGGGCGCGGAGTTGGTCTGACATTATGCAAAGCGGCGATTGAGGCGCATGGTGGTAATATTGAAGTGCGTAGTGATAATGAAATAGGTGCGCAATTTACTATTAAACTACCTATTTAAAGCTATAAAAATGGTGGGTAAAAATTTCAACACTTCAACTTAATGCACTATATAATTGATTCTACGTATCTTTTTTGAAATACATTTTTTTAGAGTCTCTTAGGTCAATCATAAGGTAATTTTGTCCAAAGAATAGACTTTTTTTATGAAACCTACATAATCTCTGATAGGCCTGTTTGAAGCCAACTTCTGGCATTTTAACAGTAAACCCTTCAGAAAAATTTAAATTCCATCTTCTCCCGCCATATCTTATTGCAGAAGTTATTTTTTTTGATATTTCGGGGCATTGTTTTAGGTCTTCAAGCAAGCTGTAGGCGTAAATATTAGCATCTTCGCCAATTACTTGCAAAAATTCCCCTGCATATTTATGGTCATATAGCGCAATACGAACGCCATCATTATCTATTAAATATAATTTTTTCTTAAATTGCCATACCGCAATTGGCTCCCGCTCAATAATAGCAATATATAAACTCGAAGGTAAAGACCTCTCAATAACAGCTTTGTGTACCCACTGATGCTCCTCAAGGTTTTGTTTAAGCTGGTTGAGGTCAATAGATAAGATAGAAGCCCCATAGTCAGTATTAAGAATATCAACTATCTCTTGGGTTGAAATATTTTTATCACCTTCGATAGTTAAGTTTTCTAGGATTAATCCGTATTCGGAAGTAAAAGAATAAAAGGTTTCTTGTGATAGTTTTTTAAGTGGATCAAATATGTTGGTAAAGAAAAATAATAGTAAGATCACCGCACAGAGTATTTTAAATAGTAACTTTATTTTATAAAAAAGATTTAAAATTTTCCTTTTTACCGATATTTTGGTTTTTTGTAATGATCTTGTTTTAATTTTCTTCATTCTTCGTATTTAGCTTGGGATAAAACTTTTTCAACTAATTGTGTGTAGCTAATTCCTTGATGGCTAGATATTTCAGGGCAAATGGACAATGGAGTCATCCCAGGATGAGTGTTTAGCTCGAGCATATAGAGTTTTTTTTCTTGCTCCTGATATAAAAACTCAACGCGTATTATGCCATTCATGCATTCGAAAATCTTGCAAGCTTTTTCTGCCGCTTTCAAAGAGTCATTATAAGCCTTTTTTGGTATTGAAGCGGGGTAGATATGCTTTGCAAACCCTTCAGTGTATTTTGCTTCATAATCATAAAAACGTTTTTCGCCTAACATCTTGATTTCTAAAACCCCGAGGGCCTTACCGTTTAATACTGCAACTTGAATCTCTTGACCTTTAATATACTGATCAATAATAACTTCATCACCATAGGGAAAATCATACTTATCGAATGTAAAATCATCTTCGGCGAAAACTACTTCAATACCAACACTTGAGCCTTGTGATAAAGGTTTGATCACATATGGCCTTGGCATTGGGTCTGTTTGTAGATTATGATTTTTATGAATAATAATAGATTCAGGGATAGTTATAGAACTTTCAGAACGTAATATCTCATAGGATTTTTTTTTGTTCATCGCTACGGAAGAAGATAAAACACCTGGACCAGTATATTTTATTTTTAATATGTTAAGCAACCCTTGAAGACAACCATCTTCGCCATAAGTTCCATGCAATCCATTATAAACTATTTGTGGTTTTATTTTTTGTAGTACAGATGAAATATCTGCGCCCATGTCAATAAATATAACGCGATGCCCCAAATTAATCAGAGAGTCAACAATACCATTAGAGGACATATATGACACTTCATGTTCGGCAGACATCCCTCCACCAATAACGGCAATTATTTTGTTATTACTAAGGCTCGTTATATTGATCTTGCCTAAGGTTTTTCCATTAATACTAGTATATTTTTGCAAATAGCAGTTACCTTTATTAGTGCAATCGACTATTATTGATAATTCTTTATAGTAATTTCTGCTCTTAGTTAACACTTTTCTTTCCAACTCTTTTTATTTCCCACTTTAAAGCTATATCTTTCTCTTGAAAAACTCTTTGTTGAACAAGATCTCCTAGTTCTTCAATGTCTGTGGCGCTAGCACTACCATCATTTATTATAAAATTACAATGTTTTTCAGACATTAAAGCCCCGCCGACCCTAAATCCACGCATACCTACTTCATCAATTAATTGCCAAGCTTTATACCCATCAGGATTCGCAAAGGTGCTACCCCCTGTTTTTTCTGTAATTGGTTGAGTACTAGATCTTGCATCTGATATCTGATCCATTATTTTTTTTATTTCTACAGAATTACCTTTTTCAGTTTTAAATTCAACAGAAGTTACTATTAAATTTTTTGGTAGATTATTTGATCGGTAACCAAAGCCAATTTCAGCTAATTTGATATTTTTTTTATTTCCTTGAAAATCAATAACATTTATTGACCTTATAATATCTTTAAACTCAGCCCCATAAGAGCCGGCATTCATGGCAACACCTCCGCCAACTGACCCAGGTATGCCAATTAAAAACTCAAAATTTTTAATACCATTTACTTGAGCGAACTTTGCTAAATTGAAGTTTAAACAACCGCTACCTACTAGAAGATTACCATTATCTAGCGGCTTAATATTTGTAAAATTTCTTGCTAACTTTATCACCAGGCCATCTATACCACCATCGCGTACGATCATATTTGACCCTGCGCCAATTATCGCAATATTTTCTTTGTCTGGAAATTGCTTTAGTGCATTGATTAGGTCATCTTCACTATCTGGCTTAAAGAAAAATTGAGCATTCCCACCGACTTTAAACCAGGTCAAATGCGCTAAGTTATAATCTTTTTTTAATGAACCTTTTATTCCATGAAATATCATACTATTTCTAACTGATTATTTAGTATATTTAAGACTTCTTTTGCTAGATAAGTAATATTTCCAGCTCCCATGAATAATATCAGGTCCCCTTTCTTAGATTGTTTTTGAATCGCGTCGGGTAAAGTACTTTTATCTTCTAGATATTCAACATTAACAATTTTTTGCTCTTTAATTTTATTAGCTAAGTCCTTACTTGTAAAATTTGTTATGGGACTTTCTCCAGCAGAAAAAACATCTAGAATATATACTTTGTCGGCTCCTGCAAAACATTTAGCAAAATCATCAAATAAATCGCGTAACCTAGTATATCTATGAGGTTGAAAAACAGCAATAACCTTCGCGCCTCGCTTATCAGTAATTGACTTTGCTGTATCAATTGTAGCATGTATCTCGACAGGATGATGTGCATAATCATCGATAATTTCAGCATCATTATAGTCGCCAATTTTTGTAAATCTTCGACTTACTCCAGCAAAGTTTTTGAAACCATCTTTAATGACTCGTGCACTAAAACCAAGTTCTATACCAATGGAAATAGCAGCTAAGGCATTTAAAACATTATGCTTTCCAGGCGTTGGGATTGAGATGTTTCTAATAATCATTAAATCATCAGCTCCTGGTAGCTTGACTTTTATATCAAAAGTTGAGGAGTACACGTTTGAAACAATATTATAAGCAATAATAT
>Ga0190276_124_pt1 | contig 17950 bp, 15 predicted proteins | sample MCH_20Endo_J9_FD_131022 | JGI IMG/M metagenome (GOLD analysis project Ga0190276, IMG submission 131022) | Enriched cells of marine protists from Biology Centre CAS, Ceske Budejovice, Czech Republic - MCH_20Endo_J9 | ecosystem: Environmental > Aquatic > Marine > Unclassified | place: Czech Republic... | reverse complement strand
CAATTCCCATCAGCCCAAGCGCATAAATACTTAAGGTGTAGTCATCGAATAAAGCTGTCGCAATTGGTAATACTACATACCCACTATTTCCCGTGCCAGAAGATAAAGCTAAGATGTTCCGATGCTCATCCTGCCAAATTTTTCCATATAGCCAGTAACAAAACACGCTCAACAGACTGCATAACGTAAATGCGAGTACTGTTATTCCCAATGAGGTTACAGTTAATTTTGCATTAGTAGGTATTGCAAAAAAAACTACTGGTGCAACAAAATAAAACAAAAATGAGGCAATGCTATCACGCTCGACATTTGAATATTTTCCAGCTAAAAAACCCATGCCAACGCTTAGTAAAGATGAAAGAACTTTTAGAAATACTAGGCTAAATATTGCCATTTTTAAAAACCTGCTTTAAATAATTTTAATTAAAAAAATTTGCTAAAATAGCCATTAATACTAAAAACATTACCATAAAAAGCGTTGAAAATATATCACCTTTTATATATAATTTTTGCTTCTCGGCCATGCCAAATTTGTCTTCTATCCTACGCTCATTTTCTGAGCCAAGTTCTTGGGTGCTGATTATACTATCTTTAAACTTATAGTCTTCGTCTTGCTTCATGATTTTAGTAATTTTGAATATTTGTAATATGAATTTTTATAGATTCATATAATACTCTTTATTTTCAAGGATTTATATATATTTTTTTAATTAAATACTATTAAATGTAAAAAAAATCAAATTATTCTTGAATATTATGCATAATGCGGCTATATTGCAAAAGTTAAAAAAATTCCGTATTGACTTTGAAGTAAAAGAAAAAGTTAATTTGTGAATTAATATCAAAATACAGAAAATTTTGGAGATGTAATTATCATGAGTGAAGTTATAACGCTTGCAACTAAGGAACGTAGTGAGTCTGGAACTGGTTTTTCAAGAGAATTAAGAAGGAAAGGTCTTGTGCCAGTAGTAGTATATGGTGCTGGTAAAAAGCCTATGTCATTTTCTGTTGAAGAAAGAGAAATTACTAAATATTATAGAAAACCTATGTTTTTATCACAACAATTTGATCTAGAAGTAGACGGTAAAAAACATAGAGTGTTACCAAAGGCAATTCAGCTACACCCAATTACAGAAATAGTAAGACATGTTGACTTTGTTTTTGTTGAAAAGAAAGAACAAAAAATGGAAGTCCCTGTAGTTTACACTAATAGAGATGTTTCTATTGGTTTGAAAAGAGGTGGTTATTTTAACATTGCAAAAAGAACTTTAAATATTCTTTGCCCGGTGAAAAGTTTACCTCGTTCAATAGAAGTTGATATTGCAAAATTAAAAATTGGAGAATCTATTAAGGCTAGTTCTGTTATATTACCAGAAGGGGCGAAGCTACTTAATGATCCAAAATTTGTTATTGCTTCAATAATAGGTAAGAAGGGTAAATCAGAAGAGTCTGAAGAATCTGAAGCCGCTGAAACTCCAGCATCTTAACAAATGCTATAGCTATTTATAACGATTATATGTTGTATAAAAGCATCGAGAGTTTGATTTAAAAGAATTAAAGAGTCCTTATAATTTAGGGCTCTTTTTTCATCGCAGTTTTTTTAATTTTATGAGTAGCCTGTGCCTTATGATGCTAGTCCATCTAAGGTTAAAAAACTGATCAATTCATTACAAAACTTTATTTTGATTTGCTGTCATAGTCATCGCAATTTAAAATAAATTACTCAATTTATTATTATTTATTGTAATTAAGTGATAGTTTGATTATACCTATACATAGGTTGTAGTAAATCAAAACAAAATATTGCCATTCTATGATTTGACTAATAAAAAAATATTTCCTAGAAAATAGCGGTGCTTTAATTTACTATATCTGCTAGTTGGACGCCAGCTTTGTTATAAAAATCTAGTATTATTTATGTCGTTTATAGAATTATTTGTAGTTTTTATTATAAGTGTATTTATATTAAAGCCTGAAGATTTAAAAGCTATAATTGCAAAGATCCGCCAATTGAAAGGGGTTTTGCAAGATAGCCGTCAGGAACTAATGTCGCACTTGTCATTAGATGATGATTTAACCCCTTCCTCACAAAATGATAAGGTAACAAATGTGCCAGATCAATCAGAGCAAATTAATACATATTTATTAAAAATTATGAAACTAGGCTATGAGTATAGTGGAGATTATTCTCTTGAAGAAGTGAAGAAATTCTATCGTCGTGTTGAAAATAAAAAGATTAATAGCAAAAAGGAATCAGATTAATGTCAATTCGTTCTATTTTAACGCTTTATTTAGCGCGCTTATTTTGCAAGATGTTTTTACTTACCTCCATTGTTGTTTTGGGCATAATAATAATAGCTAATGTATTTGATGCATTACAAACTTTTAAAAATTATAACTTGCACATTAAAGAGTTTTGGTCTCTTGTATTATTTAAAGCTCCGTATATCTTTAATGAAGTCACGATAATTGTAAGTCTTGTTGCTACAGTGGCATTTATTCAGGCAGTTAGGTCGAATAATGAATTGCTGATTATTATTAGTAGCGGCATACCAATAGGTCGTGTTTTTGTTATTCCGGTACTATTATCTCTAATTTTTGGATTAGTTTTAATGTCAGTGAACGGCTCACTAAGCCCATATTTTTTAGCAAAATATAAAAACCTAGATGATCGTATATCTGGCGAAGATGATCTTAGCGTGATTGTTTTTCAGTCGGGTGTGTTTTTCTCAGAGCGTTTTGATAATGAAAATCGTATTGTACAGGTGAAATATATTGATATTGAGAAAAAGAAATTGGGTAAGGTGACAATAATTCGTACTGATTTAAACAATAATTTCTTAGCAAGAATTGATGCAGATGAAGCGATTTTAGATGAAGGTGTGTATAGAATCAACAATGCCTCGATTAACTATAACATTAAGTCTGGTAAAGAAAAAAACACTCAGATTATACAAAAACTAGTCATACCAACGGGATTAGTGGTGGAGAGTCTAAAAACTCGCTTTGACCCCCCTAGGTTAATTGGTCTATGGAATTTGAAGAATTCTATTAAAAAATTTAAAAAAACGGGTTTAAATGTTGAGAAGTATCAGGTTTACTATTATAAACAGATATTAAAACCTTTAGGGTTGATGGTTATGAGTCTTGTCGCATGTTGTTTTGTAACTCTTAATTTGCGTAATAACTCTAATGGCTATGTTGCTGCTGCAAGCTTGATAATTGGGTTAATAACTTATTTTTTACAAGAAATTTTATTAAAGATTCTAATTTTTAATAATTTCTCAGTTATAGCATCAATATTGATACCAATTATAGTTATTGGCTCAATAAGTGCTTTTGTTATTTTACATTTTCAAGAAGCTTGATATACTGCATAATTATTACATATTAATACAGAAAATTTGGGTTATAATAAATGAGTCTATTTAATTTTTTTAATCGTTTTTCTACGGATATTGCGATTGATCTTGGTACTGCAAACACAGTGGTATATGAAAAAGATGTGGGTATTATTTTAAATGCTCCTTCAGTTGTTGCGCTAATTAAAGAAAATGGTAATACAAGGCCTTATGCTTTTGGCCATGAAGCTAAAATGATGCTTGGCCGAACCCCAACTGATATTGTTGCAAAACGACCAATGCAAGATGGAGTGATAGCTGATTTCAAGGCAGCTGAAGAAATGATAAAATATTTTATTCGCTCAGTGTGTGAAAAAAGATCTTTTACTGGTCCAAGAATTGTAGTATGCGTACCTTCTGGATCAACACCAGTTGAACGAAGAGCAATACAAGAGGCGGCAGAAAGCGCTGGAGCTCGAGAGGTGTTTCTTATTGAAGAGCCAATGGCAGCAGCAATTGGGGCAAAGCTCCCTGTGACAGAGCCAACAGGGTCAATGATTGTTGATATTGGTGGTGGAACAACAGAAGTGGCAGTGCTGTCTTTAGGTGGTATTGTTTATGCTCGGTCGGTACGAGTAGGTGGTGACAAGATGGATGAGGCAATTATTTCGTATATCCGTAGACATCATAATTTATTGATTGGTGAATCAACTGCAGAAAAGATAAAAAAGCAGATAGGTACAGCCTATATTGATGCAGATTCTGGAGAAGAACTCAAAACTATGGAGATTAAAGGTAGAGATTTGGTCAATGGTATTCCAAAAGAGATAATATTAAACGAAAAGCAAATAGCTGAAAGCTTAACTGAAACGATTAGTCAAATTGTTGAGGCTGTTAAAATAGCGCTGGAGTGCACTCCACCCGAGCTCTCTTCTGACATAGTTGATAAAGGTATAGTATTAACTGGAGGAGGTGCATTACTTAATAACCTAAGTCACGTGATTCGTGAATCCACAAAATTATCGGTATTTGTTGCTGATGATGCTTTAGCTTGTGTGGCTCTTGGCATTGGTGAAGTTTTAGAAAAATTTCCAAAACTAAAACATGTTTTATTTAAACAAGAATAGAGATTAAAATTGGCGATATTAGCAAATCGAGGTAAAATTAAAAGCAGCTTAGCAGAGTATGGTGCGTTTTTTACTTATGCTTTAAGAAGGATATTCGCCATTTTTTTGTTAATATTATCATTGTATTTTTTACAATTTTCTTACCCAAAACCATTGAAAAATGTTATTAATGAATTTGGTGGAAATGTGTTGTTAGCTGTTGAATATAGTACTTCGACAATAGTTGACTCAACATATTTTTTATATAACAAATTGATGTATTTTAAACATATTGAAGATGAAAATAGTAATTTAAAAGCTGAAAATGCAAAGTTACAAAAAGTTATTAATAGTGCTTTATTTTTAAAATCTGAAAATAAATCATTACGAGATGTTTTAAAAATTTCTACACGTTCTAAGCAGAAAGTGATACCGGCAAAAGTTATTGGCACGGCAATAACGCCTTACTCTCAACGAGCAACGGTTAATGTTGGCTTGAAAAACGGAGTAGAAGTTGATTATATCGTGCGAGGTAGCAAAGGGTTGCTTGGTAGGGTGGTAGAAGTAAGTGAAAATTATTCAACAATAATATTAGTGGGCGATAGTGAATTTAGAATCCCTGTGCTTGCTGCTAATGAAAATTCATACGGTATTCTAGTTAAGGAGAATAGTGTATTGAAAATAATATATATTGAAGATGAGCATAATTTTAAGGTTGGGGCAACAATTTACACTTCTGGAGACGGTACAATATTTCCTAGTGGTATAGCCGTTGCAGTTGTTTCGAAGGTAACTGATGATGCAGTCTATGTACAATTAATTGATAAAATAAATGGGATGGGCTTTGTTACAATTGAACCATCTTTTGCAAAAACAATAAGTAATTAAATGTCTATTTATAATAAATACGTTATTAATATTTTAATCCCAGTATTATTTTTTGCCACCGTAATGGTAACGTCAATTGTATGGATTGTCCAAACTATGAACTTATCAAGATTGCTTGATAAGGGCGTTACATTAACTATTTTTTTGAAATTAACATTTTTGCTATTGCCATATTTTATTTTCATAATTATGCCAATAGTGAGCGTTCTGAGCGTTATTTTTATTTATCATAAATTGCAAGAGGAAAGGCAGGTTGTTGTGCTGCGAGGCGCTGGATTTAGTGACTTTTCGATTGCCAAGCCAGCATTATATTTATCGGTGATAGTAACATTAATAGTTTATTATATATCGTTACATTTAATGCCAATCTCTTATAATAGCTTGAAATCTAATTTAAGTAATTTTAAAGAAAATTATGTTTCAAATATTATTTCTGAGCGTGCGTTCAATCAAATTTCAAAATATAATACGTTGTATATTGAGAAAAAACAGAGAAATAATAGTTTTGAAGGGGTGATATTATTTGATAATAAGAAACCGCAAAAAAGAACAATATTTTTTGCTAAATCGGGAAAAATTAAAAGTTTTAGCCAAAATAGTACTGAATTTGAGTTATTCTCTGGAGTTCGTCATTCTTATGATAAATATGGAAATATTACAAAATTATATTTTGATAATATCTCTATTAACGTTACCGGGAAAAATATTAGCTCTGAGAACCGTAAGCGTAGCCCGTTAGAGCTATTTATTCATGAAATGATTTGGCCTGATAGTGAATTGAGTTTGGAAAAACAAAATAGGTTGGTAGTTGACGGGCATATTCGGTTAATTTGGCCTCTGTGTAATTTTGCTTTTGTGTTCTTAGCCATTAGTATATTTTTAAAATTTCCATTTACTAGGCAAAGTCAGTTAAAACAGTATGTTTATACGTTTTTACCAGTAATAGTTGCAATATATTTGCATTTTACACTTCAAAAAATGTCTTACCACAATGTAGAATATATTGTTTTTTGTTATTTAAATGTCTTTTTATGCATAATCATTGCTGTACTACAGAGCGTGAGGGGAAAATTATGAAATTTAAAAATTTAGTAGAGTTTATAAAATTTTTAGAAAAAAACAACCATTTAAAGCGTATTAAACAAGAGGTTTCTACTAAACTTGAAATTACAGAAATTAGCCAACGTTTTTTACATCAAGATGGCCCTGCTTTATTATTTGAAAACGTTATCAAAGAAGACGGATCAAAATCATCCATGCCTGTGCTTACAAATTTATTTTCTTCTAAAGAGAGAATAGCTATGGGCCTTGGTCTGGAAAATTCTTCACAATTGAGAGATTTTGGTAAGATACTTGCTTTTATGAAAAACCCTGAGCCGCCAAGTTCTCTAAAAGAAGGTTTTTCAATGTTACCCTTAGCAAAAAGGATATTATCTATGCCTCCAAAGAATGTTCGTTCTGGGGAATCGCAAGAAGTGGTAATTAACGATCCAGATTTGAATTCATTGCCCATTCAAACATGCTGGCCTGGTGATGTTGGGCCGTTAATTACTTGGCCGTTAATTGTAACAAAAGGTAGTGGTGATGAAAAAACAGATAAGTATAATCTGGGCATATACCGCATGCAACCAATTGGTAAAGATAAGTTAATTATGCGCTGGTTGAAGATGCGTGGTGGCGCTGCCCATCATGCAAAATGGAAAAAGACGGGGAGGAGAACCATGCCCGCTGCAGCAGTTATAGGCGCAAACCCGGCATTAACTCTAGCAGCAGTTATGCCGATCCCTAATACGATGTCAGAGTATAACTTTGCTGGTCTTCTGCAAAGTAAAGCTATCGAGTTGGTTCAGTGCAAGACTATAGATTTAAAAGTACCTGCGAATGCTGAAATTATTCTTGAAGGTGAAATAAGTTTGGAAGAATATATGCCAGAAGGACCTTTTGGTGATCATACTGGTTATTATAATGATGTTGAGGAGTTTCCGGTTTTTACGGTCAAAGCAATTACTATGAAAAAGAAGCCAGTATATTTAAGCACTTATACTGGTAAGCCACCAGATGAGCCATCAGTTCTTGGAGAAGCTTTGAATGAAGTGTTTGTTCCATTATTACAACAGCAATTTTCCGAGATCACTGACTTTTATTTGCCTCCAGAGGGTTGTTCCTATAGATTTGCAGTAGTATCTATAAAAAAAACATATCCTGGTCAGGCTAAAAGAATAATGATGGGTATTTGGTCATTCTTACAGCAATTTATGTATACTAAGTATATTATAGTCGTAGATGATGATATTGACGTGCGTGATTGGAAAGAGGTTGTATGGGCAATTTCAACAAGAACAGACCCTAAGCGCGACACTAGTTTTGTTGAGCATTCTCCAATTGATTATCTCGATTTTGCTTCGGCTGAGTCTGGGCTTGGAAGTAAAATGGGTATTGACGCAACAAATAAAATGCCTCCTGAAACAAAGCGTAATTGGGGGGAGAAAATACAAATGGACCAAGAGGTCGTGGATAAAATAGATAAAATATGGGCAGAGATTAATGAGTCATGATGATATTATATTAATTACTGGCGGGGCTGGGTTTATTGGAACAAACTTTATTTTAAATAGACTAAAGAAACCCTTTTCTAAGCTAATTAACCTGGACCTATTGACTTACGCCGCTGACCACAGCAATCTGCAACAAGTGCAAAATAATTCTGCTTATCACTTTGTTCAAGGTGACATTAATGATAAAGAATTAGTTGCAAATATTTTGCAAAAATACCAACCTAATATCGTGGTGCATTTTGCTGCAGAGAGCCACGTTGATCGTTCAATATCAAGTCCTGCACAGTTTATTCATACTAACATTAATGGTACATATAATTTGCTGGAATGCTCCAAATCATATTGGGAAAATCTATCATCAAAACAACGGGCAGATTTTCGCTTTATCCATATTAGCACTGATGAAGTTTATGGCTCTTTAAATCAAGATGAACCATCTTTTACTGAAGAATCTGCATATAAACCTAACAGCCCTTACTCTGCAAGTAAGGCAGCTTCAGATCATTTAGTGAGAAGTTGGTATCATACTTATGGGTTTCCTGCAATTATTACTAACTGTTCGAATAATTACGGTCCTTATCAAAATCAAGAAAAACTAATACCATGCATTATTAACAGTGCATTAAAAGGACAAAAAATACCAATATATGGTGATGGTCAAAATATTCGTGACTGGCTTCATGTTAAAGATCATTGCGAGGCAATTAATAAGGTGATTGACAAGGGGCAATTAGGGCAGTCTTATAATGTGGGTGCGTGTAATGAACTTACTAATTTGCAGGTTGCTAAATATATTTGCCAGGCGCTTGATCAAATGCACCCTGAAAAACATCAGGAATTTGGTATTAATTCTTACTTAGACCTGATTAGTTTTGTTGATGATCGCCTTGGACATGATCGACGATACGCTGTTAATCCTTGCAAGATACAAAAAGAACTTTCTTGGAAAGCAAAAATCAACTTTCAAGTTGGCATTAAAGAAACAATTCTTCACTATGTGCGTTAAAAATAGTGTTAATATTAATACTATTTTATTATAATTTTAAGTTCTTTTTTCTACCTTGTATTACTATTTTTAACAAATTAAGGTAAAATATTATGTTAATGTAATATATAATATGAATTAATATGCCCCAAACACCAATAGGTAATTTTAAAAAAGCTTTGCAAATAATGAAAAAGCACAAGCAAAGTCAATCGATGATTAGTAAATTTGATCCTTTATCAGAAGGTGATCAATTGAATAATCTTTATAGTAGTAATAAAGAATTTTGTGCATATGTGAATATGGTGAGTCATTACTATAATCAATATATCAGCAAGGATCAAAGCAAGAGAGATCCAAAAATTTTAGCAAATCATATAGATGAGCCCGAGGTTTTCTATCCGGAATATGTTTTTGAGACTTTAAAAAATAAATTTGATAATAGCGTTACAAAAGAAATAAATGGTTTTGATGAAATAATTACTCTTCAAACAGATTTAGATGTTGTGAACAGTTCAAACAAAGAGCTAGAAGAGAAGAAAAGTGCTTTGCTAGGCAGCAAACAAACTATGCAAGAGAATCAAAGCTATTGGCAATATCTTTTTGGAAATAATGAAATAATAGAAATTGACAAAGAGGTCGATGATTGTCGGGAAAAAATCGATGCAAATTTGGGTGCAAAATCTAGCTTAAAAGAGTCGATAGAGGAGAAGAAATTTTCTATATTCAGCGACTTATTGGAAAATAAAAACGACCTTGTTAATCAAGTTCCGGCGCAGCATAAGCAAATGATCGAAAATTTATTAGTTGATTTTAATGCTGAGTTAATTGAAAAAATAGATGTAACTAAGATCCAAAACTCTGTAGAGCCAGATTCTCCATTGGAAGAACCAGTTTCTCCATTGGCAGAGCCAGACAAGAATAGAGAAAATGTCGATTATATGGTGGGGATAGTAACGGATTTTTATGATGAAATCAAAAGAGATTATAAAGCCGATTATTCAGAGTTTAAAGGTGAGATAGATGAAATTTACCAAATTTCTCTGAAGATACAACAAGAGGGTCTATCTTCAGACAAAACAACAAGCCTGCAAAAAGAGTTGGATGATTTAGTTGTTGATCATCATTTTTTATATAATATTTGCGAATTTGGCTTGCAGTGGAATGAAAAGAAAATTCAATCAGAATTAAATGATTTAACACAAAATGCAGAGAGTGTAGCGCAGGCAAATTTACTAGGCGCTAAAGATCATGAACAGGTGCAAAATATCTTTAAAACACAAGCTAGCAATATATTAAAGGCGTCAGAGGGTGCTCAGAAAAAAATTGATGATCTAGCAAAACAGCTTGCAGAAGTAAAAGAATACCGCGTAAAAAATGAAGAACGTTTTAGCAAACGTTGGGATTTTCTACAAGAGAAAGAAGAGCATATTTCTGAGTCTGCACAATCTGATATTAAATGGACAGAAGCTAAATTACAAAAAGTTTCCAATGGTAATGCTCAGTTGGGTGGTAAATTTAAGAAGGATTATCAAGAAGCCTGTGATCAAACCATCAGAGAAGAGCTGCGCAGTGGCTTGGATGCAGCGATAAAAGATTATGATGCTTCAAGTCAAAAGGAGCTTAAAAATAATATTAATAAAATTATTGATAAAACTTCGTACGATGTGAAAGGGCAAAAACTAAAGCGTGATTTCAAATTTGAAGAGAAGGGCGGGGTGGCACAAGGTGTTTATAAAGATTTGATTAAAAATATTAAGGGTAATAAAGAAAGCATAGAGAATAAAATCACGCAAAAAGCAACAGGCACTGATGCAGTAACGCAAAAACTCAAAGACCTTGTTGTCAAGTGTATTAATAAGGTGTTTGGTAGACATGCGTCACAAGTGCTTGAGAAACGACAAAACACTAACTCTTTAAATGATCAGAGGATTAAGTAAGATTTTTTTGCTGTTTATGTCAATTTATACTTGCGTAGTTTGAGAAAGTGATATATATTGGTTTTCATCATGAATGGGGGTGTAGCTCAGCTGGTTAGAGTATCTGCCTGTCACGCAGAGGGTCGCGGGTTCGAGTCCCGTCACTCCCGCCATCATGATTTATAATTATCTTCCTTTAATTTTCACGGCTGTTTTTAGTCCAAACAAGCATTCTTAGCTTTTTGGTATAGGAAGTGATGTTTCTAAAATTTATTATCAAAAATATTATCGTTTATGTCACAAGTTAAAATTAAAAAACTAGATCACTTAGAAGAATTACCACTGCCTCACTACGCAACAGAGCATAGTGCCGGTATGGACTTATATGCAGCTATTAATGAGGATGTTGTGATTGCAGCAGGTGAGGTGCAAATCATTCCAACGGGTATTGCTATAGCTCTTCCAGATGAAGCAGAGGCGCAAATAAGGCCGCGCTCGGGACTGGCGGCTAAAAATTCTATCACAGTTCTTAATTCACCTGGTACAATAGATGCTGATTACCGCGGAGAAGTGAAGGTGATTTTAATTAATCACGGTAAGAAAGATTTTATAGTAAGTCGTGGTATGAGAATAGCTCAAATGATTATTGCAAACTATGTGCGCGCCAATTTTCAAGAAGTAGATTCTTTAGATGAAACTAAGCGTGGGGCTGGTGGTTTTGGATCAACTGGCACTAAGTAATACGAATTTTGAGATGATATTGATATACATAAATCATCAAAATAATTTTACAATTTATGCAAAAAACGTCATTGCAAGCCAACTTTAGATTGGCGTGGTAATTTATAAATATATCTAAATTCTTTACGCTTTCATCCTGGATCACCACGCTTCGCTGCTTATGGCCCGTTCGTTATGACACGATGTTTTATCCCGAGATTCGCATTCAGTAAAATTATTCATACTATAGTGAAGTAAGATTTCCTTAGACATAGACCTTAGCGAGTGATTGATTGCATGCTACTTATTAAGTTTTATTAACTTAAGGGTAATGTGTTTATGCTAGGTCAATTATTATCAGGTATCGGTGGTGCGATTGGTAGCTATTTAGGTGGTGGGATATTATCTACCGTCAGTAAGTACGCAGCTCGACGTGCTGGGGAATATTTAAACAAAAAATTTTTTCAAAGGAAAAAGTTTTTCCATAAATTTACGAATGTACATGATAGTTTTTCAATAGTAAAAGCGGAATATGGTAAGCCAATTCCCTTAGTATTTGGTAATATGCGTGTTATGGGTCAGATCATATGGGCTAATAGAATTACAGAAAAGCGTAATATTTTTAATGTATCAAAATATTTACGGGCCCAGAACACAACGATTAATCGTCAAACAACGAATCTAAATTACCAAGCTAGTTTTGCTATGGCATTATGCGAAGGAGAGATTCAAGATATCAAAAGAGTTTGGCATCATGATGAACTAGTGGATATAAGTAATTATAAATATCGTTTGTATGTAGGTGATGAGCAGCAGCAACCAGACCCGTTAATTGAATCTGAATCGGAAAATCAAGCAGTAGCTTATAGAGGTCTAGCATATATAGTTTTTGAAAATCTTCCTTTAGCTGATTTTGATGATATGATCCCTAATTTTTCGTTTGAAGTAACTCGTAAACCTAAGTCCAATAATAGCAAATCAGTTGAAGATTTAGTGGAGTCAATGGTGATTATCCCAGGCTGCGGGGAGTATGTTTATGATACAAAAATCCAATCAAAACAAGATAAAAAATCTTCTTCCCTTAGCGCTGCTAGCCAAATTAATTGCCATAATGAAGCGAATATTGCTGATAGTATTTACAGTTTAAAACAAATGCAGCAAGTATGTGAAAATGTTAAATGGGTTGCTCCAGTAGTTTGCTGGTTTGGCCAAAGCTTAAATGCTGGTGATTGTTTAATAAAGCCTGCTGTTGAGTTTAAAGACAAAAATATAGCCTATTCCGAGGATTGGAAAGTGGGTAATTACGATCGTAAGAGTGCTTATGAAATACGAAAAGATGAGCATGATATACCTGTATATGGTGGTAGTGTGAATGATAATAGTATATTGCGATATTTAAAAAAATTACGCTCAAGTCAGTTAAAAATTATGTTTTATCCTATGTTCTTTATGGATGTAGATAAAAAACCATGGCGCGGTAGACTAACTGGCTCAGCAGACCAAGTGCGTAGCTTTTTTACAAAAAAAGAAGGGTATAATGATTTTATTCTACATTATGCTAATTTAGTAAAAAATCACGTTGATGCATTCATAATTGGCTCTGAGCTTATAGGTCTGACTAAGGTGCGAAGGGGAAATGTTTTTCCAGCGGTTGAGGAGCTGGTGAAATTAGCAAAAAAAGTTAAAATAATCATGGGGCCAAGGGTAAAGATATCGTACGCAGCTGACTGGTCAGAATATCACCATACAGAAGGTGGTTGGTTTAATCTAGACCCCCTTTGGTCTTCGAAATACATTGATTTTATTGGTATTGATGCTTATTTTCCAGTGACTGATACAATGTCATCAAATATCACACATGATGAATTAATCAAAGGTTGGAGTCAAGGAGAGGGGTATGATTACAGTATAAACCATGAAACTCAGGAAAAAATGCCTTTGTCAGAGGAGTATGCATGGAAAAACATCCGTCATTGGTGGGAGAATGAGCATATTAATCCAGATAGTAAGAAAACTCCCTGGGTTCCGCGTTCAAAGAAAATATGGTTTACAGAATATGGTTTTCCTTCAATAGATAAAGCTGCAAATCAGCCAAATATATTCTTTGACCCAGCATGTGTTGATGGAGGAGTTCCAAGATATTCCAGCGGTACAGTAGACTTTAATGTGCAGCGCCGATCAATTCGTGCCTTTATTAAATATTGGAACACGCAAGAATACGTTGATCAAATGTTCTTATGGACTTGGGATGCCAGACCATACCCAGCCTGGCCGCATATGAACGTTTGGAATGACGGATATTTATGGGAAAAAGGGCACTGGGTGAATGATAAGTTTGGTAATAGTAATCTTGCTTCTATTATATTAGAAATGTCGGATAGGGCTGGTATGAATACTGAATCAATAGACGTTGCACTTATAGATTCACCGATTGAAGGAATGGTTTTCAATAGTCAAATCTCAATAATAAATGCCATTAATACATTACGCACAACTTATTTTTTTGATATTAACTCGTGCTATAGCGCTTTACTATCTTTTATAAAAAGAGGTAAGGGTGCTGAAATATCGATTCATGAAGGAGATTGCATTAAAATTAATGATAATAGCTTTTTTGAAGAAACTGAAGTTCCTGATAGCTTAAAGCTTAGTCTAATTAATTTATTTTATTTGGAAAAAAATCATTACGAGGTTTTGCATAAATCTTTTTATAATGAGCTTACTTCTAATATTATGGGTGAATCTGTTAATCTGCCAATTATCTTAACGGAGAATGAGGCTGAGAATATCGGTGAAATGATTCTAGAAAATATTAGGGTAGAGAACGGTGTGATTAAATTTATTGTGCCAAGTATGCTTTGCAAAGCAAAGCCAGGAGATTTTTTAGAATTATGTTGTGATGGCAAATCCTATACTATGAGAGTCATTAATATAGAGCTAAAGAACATAGGTTGCCAGATAATTGGCGTAATTGACCAGCGACAAGTATATTTTAAGCCAATCATCAGTAATAATATTACATACGAGCACAATAAAAAAGAAGAATATATCACAGAAAAACTATTGCTTGATTTAATTCCATCTAGTGTTAAAAATCAGGCTTTATCCTTAGTTGCAGAATATCAAGGTTTTATAGATACCGTTTTATATGCAAAATTGGCATATGATAAAACTTGGAGCCGAGTTCAGAGATTGTCATCAACTAAGTCAATTAATGCTGTGAGCGAAATATATCAACCAAACCAGCCAAATATTTTTTTGATCGATGAAGCGAGTAGTATAATCATTAAAAGTAGCTCCTTAAAACTCAGTGATAATGAGTGGCATCAGGCTTCGTGGGGTAAGGAAGTAATATATTTTAAGAGAATAGAAAAAATTTCAGAATATTATTATAGGATATTTTATTTCATTCGTGGAGCGCAAGGTACTCATGAATTTATAGAAAATCATATGTCTGGCGAGAATTTTACATTAATAGGTTCAGGAGTGAATGAGCTTTCTCTGTCAAAAAAATTATATAATCAGTTAGTGGATTTTAAGTGCGGTAAGTACTTCACTTCAATGTTTATAGAAGAACCAGTGGATAACAATTCTGTATATCTTACATTTAATAAGAAAGTAGGAAATACTTTACAATTATGTTGGGAGTATCGTGATTTTGAAGAAGATTATTGGCTAATATCACCCTCAAGAGATAAATATGAGTATGTCATTATCATTATAACCGAAGGAGGAAAGGAATTTGAATTTAAAACATTAGAAAAATTTATAGTAATAAAGAACTTTGACCTTAGTGGTGACTTTAAAATTAATATTATAGTTAATATAATTTAACTATTTTAAAACAAAAGGGAGGAGTCGTGAAGACCAGTAACTTAAATTTAAATTTAATGATTCCATCGCAAGTAAATAAGGATATTACGTATAATGAGTCGATGCTTAAACTAGATTGTTTTGCTAATAACAGTATCAACGGTTTTATTACAGAGAAACCTAGCAATTTGGAGGTGGGAGAAAAATATATATTATTATCGGGAGAGGATAAAAATATTATCTATTATCGTTCTCATGAGTCAAAAAATATATTAGAGCACAAGCCTTCTAAAGGCATGACGATGTTTTTGATTAACAAAAACAAGTTTATATTTTTTAATGGTAATGAATGGTTAGATTGTATTGAGAATACAGCTCGACAAGAAGGGTCATTTATTTCGATTCAAAAACTATTTAAGTTACCTGCTCATAAGGCAGTTCATTACTTATATTTAGCAGAGGATGTTAATTTGTCTGTTAGTAAAATGAACTTTTCAGAAATAACTATTCTGCTTAAACAGTCAGTTGATAATTTATTTAAAATCAATTGGCCTCGTAATATATTATGGCCTAATGCTGATTGTGAGGTAGTTATTAAAAAAAATTCTATGGTTATTGTTAAGCTATATGCGCTGCCTGAAACGGATCATTATTTGGGTAGTATTATTGCGCAAAATTTTAGTTATTAAAGGAGGAATATGGTTACTTTACTTGCCTCTATCGCTGGATTCATCAGCTCTATAGTGCCAGAATTTATAAAATATCTTAAAGATGTGAATGATAAAAAACATGAACTGCAAATTTTTGACAAGCAGATTGAGTATAATCGTTTTAATGATAATAAAGAGCTAGAAGAAATATACATAGCGCAAGATATTAGCGAACAAAATTCGTTATATAATACTTATTATACTAATATCAAATGGGTCGATTCTTTAAATGGATCCGTGCGTCCAATATTAGCTTACAGCTTTTTTATGATGTATATTGGTGTGAAATACATGCAATATTGTGCAATTAGCACAACTGCACACATAGTTCAATATATAGACATTATTTGGAGCGTGGATGATCAGGCTATTTTTGCCGGGATCATAAGCTTTTACTATGGTCAAAGAACATTTCGTAAAATGTGGAGAAAGGATTAGTCAAATGCATCGATATATTAATATAGAAGGTATTGCGCTAATTAAACGCTTTGAAGGTTTTTCTTCAGTAATATATACTTGTGCTGCTGGTTTCAAAACAATTGGTTATGGACATAAAATATTGCCAGGGGAAAACTATTCAACAGTCTCACTTTTGCAAGCTGAAGCATTATTGAAAAAAGATTTATATAGCGCCGAGAGGTCAGTTTTGCGTAATCTCAACGTACCTTTAGGGGATAATCAATTTGCATCTCTTGTTTCTTTCGTTTTTAATCTTGGTGGCGGTGCTTTGCAACGCTCTACTTTAAGGCATAAAATAAATTCTTATTTATACAAAGAGGCTGCTTGTGAGTTTGAGAAGTGGACTTATTGTTTGGGTAGGAAAAGCAAAGGTTTATTAAGGAGAAGGTTATCAGAGCAAAGTTTATTTTTAACAGATGTTTAACATTCAATAGTTGTGTGAAATTATTATCATGCTATAATCAAATACTGATAAATTTAGTAAAAAAATAGGAGATTTGATTATGACGGGTCAGAAATTAAAGTGTGTACAATATCAAGAGAAAGCCAATTATTATTGGAATGATTCAATGGAGGGAGCCAAACTCTATTGGAATCGTAAAGGAGATTATGCGTATAGTGTGGGTAAAGGTGTAGCTCTTCCAGCAGTGGTATTGACTGCAGGCATGTTTTCACCAGTACCAAAACCCGTTACATTTGCAGTGTCTTTTGGGGCTCTTTTTTGGTCAAATCCATCATTATTTACAGAGGTAAAAGGGTTTGGGCGTGATATGCAATCCATAGGTTCTGGTATTCTTAAATCTGTTGCTTATTTTAGTTTGAGTGGTTATTACAAAATAACAGAAGCCAAGGAAGAAGAATTAGTTGATGAAGGTATGTATTTATCTGACGAAGAATTAGAAGATACTGAAGAAACAGAGGAGCTAACTGATAATGTGGTTGAAGAAGAGACAGATATAGTTGGTGAAGATCAAAAGGAAGAGCCGATTGCTACTACGGAAGAAGTAGAGTCTGAGCAGAATCTAGTTGAAGAGGAGACAATCATTGTGACAGGAGAGGATGCTAAAGATTCATTTGAAAATAATATAGAAGCAGCTGAGTTACCGTCAGTTGAAGAGGTTGTAGAAAACTTAGAAAACACTCCACAAGACGAAGAATTGGTTGATACGGAAGAAACAGAGGAGTTAACTGATAATGTGGTTGATGAAGAGACAGATATAGTTGGTGAAGATCAAAAGGAAGAGCCGATTGCTACAGGGGAGGATACTAAAGATTCATTTGAAAATAATATAGAAGCAGCTGAGTTACCGTCAGTTGAAGAGGTTGTAGAAAACTTAGAAAACGCTCCACAAGACGAAGAATTAGTTGATACGGAAGAAACAGAGGAGCTAACTGATAATGTGGTTGACGAGGAGCTGGTTGCTACGCCAGAAGAAACAGAGGAGTTAACTGAT
>Ga0190276_123_pt1 | contig 18146 bp, 11 predicted proteins | sample MCH_20Endo_J9_FD_131022 | JGI IMG/M metagenome (GOLD analysis project Ga0190276, IMG submission 131022) | Enriched cells of marine protists from Biology Centre CAS, Ceske Budejovice, Czech Republic - MCH_20Endo_J9 | ecosystem: Environmental > Aquatic > Marine > Unclassified | place: Czech Republic... | reverse complement strand
TTTCAAAAATCAAAAAGTTGATAAACTCAATACGAGTATCCATTCAGAGTAGTGGCGAGAAGTTAAACAGGTATATAGTAAGCTTCAACTGCGTTTCTCACTATGCTACAACAAAGATTTTAGCTGCTTTAAATGCACGATAGGAACAATATCATCCTTATTTTGCTTTGATGGTGAGCAGTACATTTGAGTAAACCCTAACTTAGAAGCCTCCTTAATCCTGGCTTCCATTTGCGAGACTTTTCTGACCTCGCCTGATAATCCAACCTCACCAAAAAATATACTATTATTAGGCAACGGGATGTTGCTAGAGGCTGAAATCAAAGCAGCCGCCACGGCTAAATCTGCAGCCGGTTCATTCACTCTAAACCCTCCAGCAACACTTAAGTAAACTTCATGAGCAGCTAAATTTAAACCAAATCTAACTGCCAAAACAGCAATGATCATGGATAATCTATTTTGATCCCAGCCAACAACAGATCGTCGTGGAGTTGCCATGTTAGTTGGCGCTATTAAAGCTTGAATCTCTATTAATAGAGGCCTTGAACCTTCAATGCCAGCAAAAACTGCACTACCACTAACATTGCTTTCTCTGTCCATTAGGAATAATTCTGATGGATTAGAAATTTCGCGCAAACCCTTATCAGTCATTTCAAATACACCAAGTTCATTCACAGCACCAAATCTATTTTTTAAAGATCTCAAAATACGGAAATGGTTATTTTGGTCGCCTTCAAAATGAAGCACCGTATCAACCATATGCTCAAGAACCTTGGGTCCAGCAAGCTGGCCATCCTTATTAACATGGCATGCGAGTAATAAAGTGATATCATTTTGCTTTGCATAATTAATTAATAGATGCGCACAAGCCCTAATCTGCGACACCGTTCCCGGAGCCGAAGAAAATTCACTAGAAGCAACAGTTTGAATCGAATCAATAATTACTAAATCTAGACTTGCTTTATTTTTATCAATAGTTGCGATAATATCTTCAACATTATTCGAAGCAAGTAACCCCGTTTTCTCTTCTGCTATACCCAACCTCTGTGACCTTAGCTTTATCTGGCTAACAGATTCCTCGCCAGTAACATATAAGCAATTAATTTCAGATTGCGACAAACTAGTGCATAGTTGCAGAAGTAATGTTGACTTGCCAATACCAGGATTGCCACCAATTAAAATCGCAGCACCAGAAACCAGTCCTCCGCCAAGAACCCTATTAAGCTCTTCTATCGGAGTTTTTGTTCTTGAAGTAGCTTTCACTTGCCCAGTTAGTTGCTCAATATTTTGTACATTACCTAATTTTGGTACAATAATTGCGCTAGCAGAAACAGCCTCTTCGTTTAAACTACCCCACTCAAGGCAGTCAGAGCACTGACCAGCCCATTTACTACTAATACTACCACAATTAGAACAAGAATATTTATTCTTCTTTTTGCCCATATTTTAAAACCAATAATTTATTATTACCATAAATTTTTTCTTTTAATAATTCAAATCCAGGAGTTGAATTAAGCTTTTCATATTTACTCATCTCAATAATAACGATAGCTCCCTTAATAAGGCAACATGTTTTTTGCAAATTACGCAATGTTTTTGTAATGTATTTAGTTTCATATGGTGGGTCCATAAAAACTACAGAAAATTTTTCTTGAGGCAAACGTACAAAAGATGCATCAACACTATGAGTTGTAACATTTTCTTTTTCGCCTATTTTTTCTGCAAACAAAACCGCATCCTTCAAATGCTCTGAGTTAATATCAACTAAAGTAGCGCTCCTAGCACCTCTGGATAAAGCCTCAAAAGATAGGGAACCGGTTCCAGCAAATAGGTCTAAGATATCACCATTTTCAATAGGCTTTGAGTCTGAAAACGCACCAGAACTCAATATATTAAAAATAGCTTCACGGAACTTTGCAGTTGAAGGACGATAGCTAGCTCCTTTTATTGTTGGTATTACTCTATTTTTATGCTTTCCTGCAATTATTCTCATTGCTCAATTACCACCTCTTTAACCTGTCCGCGCTTTAAAGCGCCAAGAGAATATTGACCAAAACTTACTCTAATTAAGCGACTAACTTCATAGCCATAATGCTGAAAAATCTTTCTGATTTCTCGGTTTTTACCTTCTTTTAAAATCACTTCATACCAAGCGTTGCACCTAGGGGCTTGCGACGTTGAAACGCTTGCTTGCTTAATGCTTACTGGGCGATAGGATACTCCGTCAATTTTCAGCTCTTTATTATCAATGTCTAAAGGTTTTTTGGGGCCAAATACCCTGACTTTATAGACTCTTTCAATTTCATTACGTGGGTTTTCAAACTCACGCACCAAATCACCAGAGTTAGTTAGCAATAAAAGGCCCTCGCTATTCAAATCTAAACGCCCTACTGAAACAACTCGCGGCATTGACTTTGGGAGCTGGCTAAACACTGTGAGCCGATTTTGAGGATCGCTGTGAGTTGTTACAAGACCAGCAGGCTTATAATAAAGCCATAATCTTTGTTTTCCCGTACTCTTTAGCCTAGCACCGTCAACTTTCACTTCATCATTTTCTGATACGTTAAGAGCTGGAGATGATATAATTTCTCCGTTTACACTCACTCTTTTTTGTTCAATTAGTTCTTCAGCTTTACGCCTTGAACAAACACCACAATGAGCGATGAATTTTGCTATTCTCATTTTACAACCACAATATTAACTATTTTCTTTGGCACTATAATAATTTTCTTCACTTGCCCACCTTCAATATGTTTTTCAACAGAAGGTATAGATTTCACCACCTCTTTGATTACATCATTTGAATCAGTTACTGAAAATTGCTGAGTAGCGCGTAGCTTACCATTAACTTGAACTGCCATCATATAGCTGTCACTTTCTAGTTTTTTGTTATCGTATTTAGGCCAATCTGATTTATAAATAGGAACATCATTGCCCAATTTTTGCCATAGCTCTTCGGTAATATGCGGAATGAATGGATTAAGCATTTGCAGCGCAATCTTTATACCATAAGATATTGATTTACTATCATAATTTTCAGATGATATTTCATTTAAAATAGAATTAAATAGCTCTCTGATACGCGCAATAGCCTTATTCAAACGATAAGATAAAATATCCTCGCCCACCTCTTTAATAGTCAAATGGATTAAAGATACTAATTTACTGTTATTATGATTAGTAGCGGGTAAGGTAGATATTTTTTCTACGCTATTACATAGTTTCAGAATAAATTTCTTACAACCATCAAGACCAGAAGCAGACCACTCTAAATCCTTTTCTGCTGGACTATCTGACAGCGCAAACATACGCAAAGCATCAGCACCATAATCACCCAGCATTTTTTCAAGATCGATAACATTGAGTTTAGATTTACTCATTTTCTCAATCTTACCTTTAAAAACTTCTTCACTCGTTTTTACATGATAGAACTTACCATCTTTATTAATCACATCATCGGGATACACCCAATCACCTCGAGTGTCTTTGTAAGTTGCGTGCACCACCATTCCTTGTGTCAAAAGGCTTTTAAAAGGTTCACGATGCTTTGTAATATAACCTAAATCAACCATTACTTTAGTAAAAAAGCGAGCATATAATAAATGCAAAATAGCATGCTCCACTCCACCAATATATTGATCAACAGGCATCCAGTAATCACATGATTGTTTATCAACCATTTCTTCAGAGTTGTTATTGCAAAACCTAGCAAAATACCAAGATGACTCGAAGAATGTATCAAATGTATCTGTTTCGCGCTCTGCTTCTTGGTCGCAAGATGGACAAGGTACTTTTTTCCAAGTTGGATGATTATCTAGTGGATTACCAGCCTTTGTTAAGTCAACATCTTTTGGCAATTCAACTGGCAAATCTTTTTCAGGAACCGGCAGCACTCCACAAGAAGAACAATGAATAACTGGAATCGGGCATCCCCAATAACGTTGCCTTGAAACGCCCCAATCACGCAAACGATAGTTAACCTCTCTTTGACCAATCCCAAGCTCTTCAAATTTATCAATCACCACTGACCTAGCATCCGCAACTGTTAAGCCATCCATAAAATCAGAGTTTATCATTATGTCGCTTTCTTCATGAACAAATGCTTCTTTTGATAGATCTATATCCTTTTTTTCATTAGTTACCACTTGCTGAAGGTCAAGATCTTTTTTCATTTGAGTGAGCTCAAAATCGCGCTGATCATGAGCTGGGCAACCATAAACTGCTCCAGTTCCATAATCCATCAATACAAAATTCGCAATAATCACCGGTATTTTAATATCCTTATTAAATGGATGAACAGCATTAATTCCAGTAAACGCACAGTCTTTCCCAAGAGTTTCTAAGGCCGCTTCTGTCGTTGAGTTTTTCTTGCATTTATCAATAAAATTTTGCATTTGAGGCGTTATATTCATTTTCTCAAGCAGCGGATGATTATAAGCAAGAGCAACAAATTTTGCCCCAAAAATAACTTCCGGCCTTGTTGAATAAACTTCTATCTTTTCCTGAATCTCTGGTACATCAAAATGGAACCTAGCGCCTTCGGATTTACCAATCCAGTTTTTTTGCATAGAACGTACGTTCTCTGGCCACCCTTTTAACGTATCAATATCTTGCAACAACTCCTCAGCGTAATCTGTAATTCGTAAAAACCACTGTTTTAAATTCTTTTTCTCAACAACTGCTCCAGACCTCCAACCACGACCATCAACGACCTGCTCATTTGCTAGAACTGTATTATCAATAGGATCCCAGTTAACCATAGACTCTTTTTGGTATGCCAATCCTTTATTAAACGCTTCAATAAAGAATTTTTGCTCGTGCTTGTAGTAATCTGGAGAGCAACTTGCCAGCTCCCTGCTCCAATCATAAGATAAACCAACCGTTTTTAATTGCTCTTTCATTGAGGCAATATTTTTATAAGTCCAATCTCCAGGGTGAGTGTTATTTTTTATCGCTGCGTTTTCTGCGGGTAAGCCAAACGCATCCCAGCCCATTGGGTGCATGACATTGTGTCCTGTACTTCTAAAGTAACGTGCAATAACATCACCAATAGCGTAGTTTCGCAAATGCCCAACATGAATCTTCCCCGATGGATATGGGAACATCTCTAGAACATAATATTTTTTCTTATCTGAATTTTCCTCTGCAGCAAAAGCACCATTATTATGCCAAATATCTTGCCATTTTTTTTCTACTTCTAAAATATCCATAACTATTTACTTTTTTGACTCTAGGTATAATTCTCTAGATTTTCTGATAATTTTATTTTCAATAGTATTAGCTACAGCCACTGATTTTGTTGACTCTGACCAACCACCATTTTTCTTTACTCTTTCAAAAGCAACAACATCTATTGACTCTGGTTCAATTACCTTGCCTTGCAAATAAACTATTATTTTAAACTGAACATTTTCTTGGCCTTTTGGTGAATACCACTCAGTAATAACTACACCGCCAGTACTGTCGGCAGAAGCCAATGGAGCAAATTTGAGAGTGTCTAGAGAGGCTTGGAATAAGAATTTATTTACATTACCAATAACTTCTTTAGTAGATTCTTTTTTTGATTTGCCCGCTGAAACAAAAATCCCTTTACCATAATTTGTTGCTGAACCTATTGAGTCCATCTCTTTTTCCATTCTACTTTTTGGGTAATCGTCTGCTAATGCACCACTCACCGCAAATGATAACAAGCCGCAAATCGCTATTTTATTGAATCGAACCATATATCTCACAAATTTTTATTATTATACTTAATAAAATAAAGCAATATAGATTAATTACAACCAAAATATTTCACATTCAACACTCAATCTTGGTTTGATTTACTTTGAAATAGTAACCTTCTTACTACAACTATATTAATATTCCCTACTAGCTAGACATCAATTCTTTGCTAATGAAATCTTTACTGCCATAATACCTTAAACATTACTAATAAAATAAGTGTATTGATAGTGCCTAGTAAAACAAAAGCTAACCGATTATCGGTCAACGACTCGTCCAAAGACTTTATTCCTGCTGCTTGCCATTTTGATAAAAACACACTAGTTACGAAAAATGGCGAACTACTACAAACTATTCAAATTAATGGTATTAACTCAGAAAATATTAATGATAATCTCTTTAACCTACGAAAAGTAGTTAGAGAGTCTATTAGTAACACAGTGACAAAACATCAATATGCATTTTGGATTCATACGATACGAAGAAAAGCAAATCTCGACGACCCAGCTGAATATAAAAATTATTTTTGTGAAAATGTTCATGAGTTATGGCGTCAAAAGAACCATTGGCATGATAAGTTCGTCAATACACTCTACATCACTATTGTGCATGATGCCCCAGAATTAAAGTTAAAAAATTATAGCTCATTCGTAAATTCATTATCACCTAGAATAATTTCTAAATTTGAAGAGAATTTTTTTAATAATGCATTAAAAGACCTGACAGAGATTTCTGAGTCGATTCTAGATGGCCTAAAGGAATATGGCGCTAGGAAAATCGGTATTCGTTTTCACGAAGATAAGGCTTATTCTGAGATGATGTTTTTATACCGAAGAATAATGCAATTAAATGAAGATGATTGCCCCGTCCCTATAAGCGATATATCTAGTACCTTAGCCGTTCATGAATGTACTATTGGTAACGATATGCTTGAAGTAACTAGTGAAAAAACAAAGAAATTTGCTGCTATTATGTCGATTAAGGAATACCAAGAAGTATCCTCTGAATCACTAGATAAATTTCTACAAATACCAGTAGAGATGGTTGCAACTGAGATATTTTACTTTGTTGATAAAAAGGAAGTAGTCAAAGCCTTTGAGGGGCAAAACTATATTCTTGGAGTAAGCAAAGACGAGGAACTCAAAAAGCTCAAGGGTCTGGATGTTATTTTTGATGAAAAAAAGATTCAAACAGGCGAGCATTTTTGTCATCAACAAATATCCTTTATGGTTATTGGCGATGATTTAAAAAACCTTGAGAAGCAAGTTCTTCAGGCTTCTCATGCCTTATCAAGTATTGGCATAATGCATGTGCGAGAAGATATTAATTTAGAAAAGACTTTTTGGGCTCAACTCCCTGCTAACTTTGCGTTTTTATCCAGGATGAAGCCAACGACTATAAATAACACAGCTGCCTTATCATCTTTACATAATTTTCCAACTGGAAATCAATATAGCCCTTGGGGAAGAGCCATCACTATACTTCGAAGCGAAAAAGGCACGCCCTATTTTATGAATTTTCATGATAAAAACGCTCGCGGTAATACATTTATTTTTGGCGATAAAGAATCTGGAAAAACAACTTTATTAAATTTTTTATTATCTGAATCCGATAAGGTAAACCCAAAAACTATTTATTTGAGTAATAATGATGATTCAGAAATCTATATAAAAGCACGTGAGGGTGATTGGCATAATGAAGCTGAAAATATAATTAATCCCTTTTTATGCAAAAGCGATAAGCACTCATTTGAATATGTCAAAGAGCTTCTAACCGTTTTATCCCTACATTATTTTGATCCGCTTCAAGATGAAGACCTTAAGACGCTAGAGATTATAGCTCAGAATATTATTGATACACCAACAGAAGAACGCAAGCTGGATGATATCTTTAAATCTTTAGATAAATCATTAAAACTTACTGAACTTAAAAAACGCTTTAAACACCTTTTAGAAGGGGGTGAATACGCCAATATTTTTACAGACGAAAACACGGAACTAGACTTTAAAGAAACAAAAACTCATGGATTTAATCTAAATTTTATCGATGAGGATGAGTACACAAAAAAGAATTTTCCAAAAGAAAAAAAATTAGTCGATAAATTTAACTATAGCTTAAATGTTATAAAATCAATTAAGATGGGGCTAGTCCTTGCCTTTCATAATTCCATTTTACTTGATAAAAAAAATCCAAAAATATTAGCCGCAGATAATTTTCATAAACTAGTTGAACTAGAGCATTATCAGTCTCTGTTACCCTCTTTTTGTAAAAAACTACATCAGCATAATGCTATAGCAGTTTTATCAGTAGGAAATGATCACTTATTAAAAATGCATAAAAATGGCATTTCTAACAAATGGACTAATTTAGCTGATACTAGCTTTATTATGCCTTCTCACCTTTCGGTACAGGGCCTAGAAGAAGTACTAAATTTAGATAATATTCAAATCAAAAAACTTGCTAGCCTTTCAATTAACTCAAGAATGTTTTTAATTAAACAGGATAATAAAGTAATAGCCTCAGAGCTTAGTATCGCCGCCCTACCTGGGGTTCTTCGCATTTTATCAAGCAATCCCGAAGATCGCCAAATGGGCAATGAGTTAATGGATGAATATGCCGGAAAATCAATTGCTGAGTGGGTCGAGAGTTTGCATAAGCAACTGAGTCAGGTAGAATGAGGAGTAACATATCGTGATCAAGAAATTAGCTAATCTTATTATTTTTGCACTAATATTAAGTACCGCAGAAGCTGGAGTGTGGCAAACTGTTAGCACTTGTATTACCGATCCCTGTAATTGTGGAGCTTCTAATCCTAATAGGTTTGAGAATTGGGATGGAGAAAGACTTGATAAAGGTCCAGAGAACAAGCTATGTCCACCATGGAACAAAGGCTCAGGCCGTGATGATAATACTTGCCTGGCAAATACAGCATACCCAGAAGCATTTACTCTTTATCACGGTGAGTTTTGTGGTGAAGAGTCTCCTGACAGCACTTATTTTGAGCCAAAGATAACCGTAAGGTCACAGCATTGTAATGCCGCAGGGTGCTGGACTAGGAGCGATGATTTAGGCTGGGATGGCGAGTGTATAACTATGGTTGGTGGCTACGTATCACCGCTACATAGAATGTGCGCTCGAGTCGCCCTTCCAGCTGGATTAGTCGAAGGTATCGAAGAAGATCCTGGGTACACCAAAGGTGAGCATTTAAATTTTGAAGGTGCTACAAAACCAGACGAACCAATACAGACCTCAGATGGAGGAGAAATACTACCCGATTTACCAAAGCTTTGTTTGTACAGAGATCCCTCTCTTTACTCCGATGAAATAGTTCCTCTAGATGCCCTTGATCTTAACCCAAACAAGCAGCCTATCCATAAAACACAAGGTGTACACCCGGTTGTAGAAGCGCTAATTTTCTTCTCTCAAAACGCAGCGTCTTTTGGTTCATCAGTTATTTCGATGTTTACAAGCTTATTAGATAGCCTTTTAGGGGGTGACACTGATGGAACAACTATTGGGTCTGTGCTGAAGGATACATTTAATTTTTTAAGTGGGCTGTTTGAGGTATTTGGCACGGTCTTTATTAGCAACATAGAAGAAGCCGCTCAAATTAATAGAATTGTCCATGATGATATCTATGGATGTGTCAATATACCTATGGGCCCAAATCCTCCTCCTTATTGCGAAGAAATAGAGCCTACTGCAGCTATCGCTACTACTCAACGTATTTGCTACCATGATTTAAATGGAGATTTGATTACCTCAATTGAAGGAGAAGAGTGCGTTATTTCTAATTTACGCAATAATTATATTCATAATAGTATCCGGGTGAGCTATGATAAGTTTATACCACTCTGTGAAAATGGAGAAGATACTTCAACAACCGATTTATGTGTGGATATTGATAATCTTGGCGCTTTTAGCTCTGCCCAAGCAATGCACCTAGCAACAGGACGTAAAGACATAATAAGAACGTGCGAAACGGCTGTTGCTGGAGAACCTTGCGTGCGAACTATGATTAATCATACATGTAGCGTTGATAGTAATGGTTGTAATGAAGGGTTTCGAGTAGTTTATGCAGCATATTTAGGTAGCTATTCAACTCCAAGCCCTTATTTCAGAGACGATATGAATGACTGCCCTAGCGCAGTGAATGCAACTTGCCAGAAAATATGGGGAGTAAATGTAGGCGAATTTGCTGATATTAGCCTAGTATTTGACCCTGCGCAAAATACCTTTGATACTCTACCATTAACAGAAAGTTTAACTTTAGCAAATACTGAAGGTGAACCCGAGACTTTTGACGCACGAATAGTCAGAATCGCAGAATTTGATGATTTCACTCAAGACCCCAACGAAATCTGTGTTTTTGAAGGAGATCGAGTGGTTGGTTGCCAACCACGGGCGCCAAGGCCAAAAGCTTTGATTCATGAATGCGATAGTAATGTTATTCCTGGACTGAGTTGTACTACAAATTACTTTAATCCAAAATTTATTGCTTCTTATAAAATACCTTATAGAACTGGCTTAGACCCTGATGATATTGCCTACGACATTAGTGGGTCCGTTATTGAACCATTATCCAACCATTCTAACTCGACCTTCTCTGGTGTTATTAACTTAATTGGCAATGAACTTGAGGCGTTTGTAACCGACGATACTTTTGCTTCAAGACCATTTTCGGGACCAAATGCTCCGACCCCTGCTAGTATTTTTGGAACTTATCAAAATAATATCCCTCCAATTACTCCTGATGGAATTGAAAACCTGGAAGCTGTTTATGTTAGTGGCCTGGAATATATTAATGATAAATATCACCTAGGTGGAAAATATGCCTGTCTGTCAAACTTTAACAACTCACATTGTCCAACCGATCCAACTTTATGCGTATTAACTAAGCTAGAAAATAGCGATGTAGTTCTATGTAGTGAGTTTTTTGACAAGCGCCGTGAACATAATAGCCTTGAACAATGCACAATATTTCAAAATAGTAACTGCAATTACGTTGATTCTATAGATAAAATTGGTGGTGGTACAATAGAAATTAAACAGTGCACTAATGGAAGTAAATGTTACAATTCAGATGTAGAATTATGTAAAGTAACTACCGATTTAGCAAATCGATTTGACCCAAGTCCAGACCTAGGAGAGACTTTATCTGATTCAGAATATTTTGATACTGCTGGCACCTCATCAAGCGGTCATGCAGTATCTATTCTCAACGAATATGACGATAACCTATATGGATTAAGAACCAAAACAGCAATTGAACGAGGCTATTGTGTTGAAATACCACTTGGTGTGTGTTCTGCACAAAGCGAGCCTAATGAGGATAATGGTTACGCCTCATGGCCTGAAGCTTTATCTGGCGAAGATTCGCTTGGGACTTGCGCAAACGGACTAAATCCTTTGAGCGAGCTTAAGCGCAAATGCGTACCAGACCCAATAAATAAAACCTTTAATCTAGAACCACTATTTTTTATTGAAGATGGAAATAAAATTTATACTGATGTGAAGTGCCAAGAAATACCTTGAGTTAAATTAAACAATACAGTTTTCCAGATTTCTGGTTATTTTATAATATACCCAGATTCTTGTAGTATAGTAAATTAAACTGTTGGTTTACTATACTACATTAATGGACACTCAATTCCACACGAATAAGACTCCTCACCACTCATATTTGATTGTGAGTCTAATGAAGAAATTGCATTAACAAGATTCATATCTTCCTCCTCTGCACTTACTATTTCGCTCATTATAGAAAGAGCTTTTTTAGGTGGTTTTAATAAAGTTAACCGCTCTTCAAATAATATTTTAGCGCCACTTTTAAGTTCAATAGATTCGTATTTTCCGGGGTTGTTTAAAAACTCAATCTCAAGCTCAAAGTCACTAAGACTTTCTACCTTTAAACCTTGATTAGAACATTGAGTATAATTAATTTGATTAATCAGAATTTTTTTTACAAAATCTGTACTCTTCAAGTTATCCAATATACCTTTAATAGCATAGTCGCTTAATGGCAGCTTACCCTTATTCTTTATAAGGTCTATCAAGTTTGGATCAGGAGTTTGTGCTTGGCAATTAATACTAAGATGCTCAAAATTTTCCTTAATTAGCGAGGCTTCTATTAAATAATATAAATTTTGATCGCTTACAGCCGTGTTATTTAAACTAACTGAAGACAGTTTTGGGGCCAGTTTAATTAAATTATCTAGCTTACCTAACGGTTCAATTATATTAACATTTAAATCTATTTTTTTTAGGTATTTCTTATCAAACAAAGGTTCGAACGTTTTTCCCTTACCATCAAAACCAATTCCAATACAATTATTGTCAAGACATATTTCTTCTATTACTTTATTATCAGATAAACCTTCTAAAACTTTACTAAACCATAAATAATCACCTTGGTTTTGATGCAAATTAAGGTATTTTAAATTTAAACAACTACTTAATATATTTTTCAATATATTTGGCATCTTCACAGTATTATTCAGATTTAGGTAAAGTTTTTGCAACTTGTTGGTACCAAAATTATAAACCTCCTCACCCTCCTCCTCATTAATTGCATTTTCAGTTAAATCTAGTTCCTTTAAACAAGATTTACCCTTACCAATGGCTTAAAATATTGCGCGCGCCCCTTCTGCTCCAATCTTATTCTGACTTAAATTTAGACATTCCAAATATCCGCTTTCAGATAAAACTAATTCCGCAAGTAATTTTGCAGAATCAGGGCCAAAGCCCACACGAACTAATGAAAGCTTTGTTAGTTTTGTTAAAAGCCAAACGTCTTTTTGATATTCAATAACCCTACCCAAACCTTCTATTATTGATCTGATTAATAGATCTTGATGCTCACATACAGCATTAATTTTGTTATAATCAACGCCTTGAATCCTAAATTCAGACAAGCCTTTCTGATCATTTTTAAGTTCTTTACCTAATTTTTCAAACGAATCTTTGCTTGTCTTTAACAAAAATACGTTAAAATTTATTTCTAAAGGATATCTATACTTAAAGCTTGTTGCCTGAGGATATTTTTGCATCGCCTCTGTAATTGCATTTAAAGAACCAGAAGTTAAAGTTTCTCGCGGAGCAATGACGTTAAAATTAGTTGGATTTCTTATGAACTCTACTATGGTTGAAGCTCTATCATACATAATATACCTACTTTATTTTAATGATATATCAGCATATAACAAAAATAATTTTTTGCAATCTAAAGAGGGAAAACTTGACTTAACCGAAACTAGTGTAATAATTATGTTAAATAAACAATATAATTACTACTATGAAAAATTTAGATGAAAAATTGCTAGAATATTTTACCAATAAAAAATTATCAGAGATAAAATATTTTACTAAATCGCTGCCAAAAGAAGAGCAAGAGAAACTTTTGGATAAAATTTTTGAAGCACATAAAACTCAGAATTTTGACCCCTTAAAAGTAACCTTGCGCTTCTGGCCAAAAGAACGAAAAAAAGATTTATTGAATGATAATAAACTATTAAACAAACAAGAGCGCCTAGACAAGGATATGCTACAAATACTTTCTAAAGAGTATTATGCACAACAAATTAATGAGCTAGAAACTAAAATTAAAGCAGGAGCCAACCTTCACTCTATAAAAGATAAATATGGAAGAGCGGCTTTCAACATCGCTTTTTCAAAAGAAAATACTGAATTAATGAAGTTTTTGATTCAAAAGAAAGTCGAGTGCCATGAAACTTACCCAAATCATGGCAGCCTAAATGTTCTTCAAATAGCTGCAAAAAATGGCGATATTGAACTAGTAAAAATTGTTCACGATAAGTTCAAATTATCTTATAAAGGAGCTCTGCATTTAACCATACAAAATAAGCACCCTAAAGCGTTAGAATTATTACTAAAACTTGGCGCAAATCCAAACGATACATATAAAGGATCACTTCCTTTGCATGAAGCATTCTCTTTGTTAGAAAACAATAATGATGATTATAATAAAATAGCTTCTAATAATATAATAAACATCTTATTAGAAGCAAACGCTAGCGTAAATAATTGTGTAAATGCGCAGTCACCTCTACATTTAGCAGCAAAATACCCTGATGCCTATTTTATCGCACGAAATCTTATCGATAATGGAGCTAGTTTATTACGCAAAGATGCTGATGGAATGACGCCAATTCATGTAGCAGCGAAATACGGAAACATAGCTTTTTTAGAAGATATAGTTCCAGGGCAATCTAACGGATTATTTTCATTTATTACTAATAAACTTGGTAAACATCATAAAGCCTTAAACAAGCAGGACATTGATGGTAATACTGCGGCTCATTTACTTATTAAATATATGGCCAATAAAGAGCCAAATTATAAAACATTAGAAATATTTAAGAAAATAATTTCTCATATGGATGATATTGACCAAAAAAATCATTGCGGTCAAACTATTCTTTTTGAAGCATCTGCTAATAATTTACCACTAGAAGCTATTGAAGCTATATTTGAGCATAAAGCCAACCCGAATATAGTCGATAATTCAGGACACGGGTGTTTGTCCGTATTAAATAGATATCCTGATTTGACGCAAAAAAAACTTGCACCCTCGATAGCAAAACTTTTAATTGAGCATAAAGCCAACCCAAATATAGTCGATAATTTTGGCCAAAAAGCTAATTACTATATTGATGATATAGAAACTATAACTCTTCTCTTCAAACATGGTTTGACTCTTGAAAAATCTGATGCATTTGCAAATGATAGGGATCTATCGACAACACATCCATTAGTAACATTTTCATCAATTCAGCTCTCAAACACTGACATGTTTATTAAGCTACTTAAGTTATATACGGATTATGGATTTAATATTAATGAACAAGATAAAAACGGTAATAGTTTTGCGCATCATTTAGCTATTAGGAATGATGAATATAGTGAACTTAATAATCATGATAAGAGGGAGCTATCAAAATATTTAATAGAGAACCACAAGGCTGACTATGAACTCTGTAATCACACAGGACTCAAACCATTAGATTATAGTAACAACCAATCTCTAAAAGATTTATATAACAAAACGTTAGAGCCAATTGGAGATCTTGATGGAGATTTTGATTATGACTATTATCTTGTCCAAGAGTAGCTTATTCGCCCACAAAAAGGTGCAGATGCTATGCATGAGTAGTTTTTGCCGAATTTATTTGGCGCGTCGGCTATAAACTCTTCTTCAGTTCATACAGCGCATCAAGCGCCTCGCGCGGAGAAAGCTCGTCTGGTTTTATTTCTTTGACCTTATCCAATAGCTCCTGATAAGGTTTCTCCAATGAACTTATTGTCTCAACCGAAGAAGGTAAAGCTTGCATATCAAAAAGGTCTAGGTTATTTGATTCAGAGCTCATTAATTGCTTGTTTTTATCTATTGATTCCTTCTCAAGCTTAATTAATATTTTCTTCGCTTTACTGATCACCGACTTTGGCAAACCAGCTATTTGCGCAACATATACACCATACGACTTGTCAGCAAAACCAGGAATAATTTTATGCAAGAATAATATCTCATCATTTCGCTCTTTAATATCAACGGTATAGTTCAACAAAGACGGAAAAACATCAGTCATCTTTGTCAGCTCATGATAATGCGTTGCAAACAAACAGCGGCTCTTGCTTTTATCATGAATATATTCCAGAACTGACCAGGCTATTGCCACGCCATCATAGGTCGATGTTCCCCGCCCCACTTCATCTAATATAACCAGTGATTTATGCGTTGCCTGAGCCAAAATAGTTGATGTCTCAAGCATCTCTAGCATAAAAGTAGATTGCCCCTTGCCAAGATCATCACCTGCTCCAATACGACTAAATATTTTATCTACTATACCGATTTCTGCTTTTGCAGCGGGAACAAAGCAACCAATCTGCGCAAGTATTGCAATAATCGCATTTTGACGCAAGAAAGTACTTTTACCAGCCATATTTGGGCCAGTAATTAGCCAAACACGATTGTCGAAATCTAAATTACAACTATTATCCACAAACGAATTATTCGACTTTTGCAGATTTTGTTCAACAATTGGATGACGCCCAGCGGCTATATTAAACTTAGTGTCATTACTTAAAACCGGTCTAGAGTAGGTATTTTCATCAGCAATGACAGCAAAATTAGAAAATATGTCTATCATAGTTAATGCTCGCGACATACTCAATAAAAATTGCTGATTATCTATAATTTGCTGACATATGCCTGCATATAACTCTTGTTCTAAGTTAATTACTAAGCTGCGCGCACTAACCAACTTTGCCTCAATCTGACGAAGTTCTTCTGTAGTGTATCTTGCTGAGCTCACCGTTGTTTGACGGTGGATAAATTTTTCATCAGTTATTTTACTTGAATTTTTAGAAGTAACGTCAATAAATAGACCTAATACATTGTTATTATTAATCTTAAGGCTGTCAATTCCTGTTTCTTGACGGTATTTATCTCGTAATTTTAATATATGACTTTGCCCATTTTGTAGCAAATCATTCAACTCATCAACTTTTGGATTGTAGCCATGCTTAATTATCCCACCATCTTTAATATTATTCTGGGCATTATCATCAATCGACTCATCAATTAGTGCATAGAGATCTTCCAAACCAAACAAGCCTTTGGTAATAGACTGAATATATTCTGGCAGTTGCGCACCAATATCTATTGCAAATTTTGCTCCAAGTTGCTGTGCGATTTCGATCGTATACTTAATACTTAATAAATCTTTTGGCGTACTTCGGCCCATATTAAGACGAGTAATGCACCTCTCAAGATCCCCCGTATGCTTCAAAAGAGATCGCGCACTATGCGTAAACTCAATATTATTTAAGAAAAAGTCAGTCCTATCTAGGCGTTCATTAAGAGAGTTGATATCCATTAATGGGTTTGATAAAATCTGAAATAACTCGCGTCCACCTGGCTTTGTCACAGTTTTATTGATACATGAAAATAAACTCCCCTTATAAGCACCATTCATTGTTTGAATTATTTCCAAATTTTTGCGAGTTGAGGCATCAATACTCATAAATTTATGAAAGCTAATAATCTTAGGTTTGCGCAGCTTTGGCAAAGATTCTTTTTGAGTAAGTGATATGTATTCAAGCAGACCTCCTAAAGATGAAACTTGAACATCAGATAGTTCGCCAATTGCTTTCAGGTCATGTATCTTATAAAACTCCAATATGTTTTTTTCACACTTAGCTTTTGAATAAAAACTATCCACTTGAAATGAAATCCTTTTATCCATTTGAGAACTTATATCATCAGCTATTTGAGTGCATCGATGATGCTCAGCTAGAAGTATCTCCCTAGGGCCTATCTTGACAAGCTCATTTATAATCTCAGATTCTGGCACCTGTGAAATGGCAACATATGAAGTCGAAAGATCAACATAAGCAAGGGCGGCATCTCCTTTGTTAATTGCGATATTTACTAGATAATTAGGAGCCAAGGGCGATAGAAGCGATTCTTCAATTATCGTTCCAGGAGTAATTATTCTTGTTACCTGGCGATTAACCACAGCCTTATAACCACCGCGCTTTTTTGCCTCTTCTGGAGTCTCGAGCTGATCACAAATTGCGACTTTGAAATCATCTTCCAATAATTTATTTAAGTAGTTTTCAAGAGCATGATGGGGCACTCCACACATCTCAATCTCATGAGAGTTAGTTTTTCCTCGCTTAGTCAAGGCAATTCCTAAAACACGACTCGCGGTGATTGCATCCTCATAAAATAACTCGTAAAAATCTCCCATACGAAATAGCACTAGGCACTCTAAATTAGCAAATTTAATATCTAAAAATTGCTTCATGACCTGAGTAGCTTCAGCGTAGTGGTATTTTTCTTTAAACTCTGACTCTTGCATATATTCTAACTAAATAATAACATGGTATCGATTATTTTTTACACCATATTAAACCATTAATCAATGACGAAGAAAACAGACAAATATCCCCCTAGCCTATCTGTTTGATAATAATCTCCTCTATCTCGCCTTTTTTCGCTAGCTCTACACCTCCTATTTGAGCTATGGATGGTTGCCCACCGCCCTTACCTCCAAGTAGTGGCATTGCTTTAGCAGCTATATCTTTGGCATTTATCTCCGGCAACAACTTTTTTGATACCGCAACAATTACTGATAGCTTCTCACCGTTTGGAAAAGCATATGCTAAGATTAAATTATCAAATTTTTTAGTTAAATTATCCGCAGACATACGAACTATTTTTGCATCGCTGACATCAGAGAGCGTCTTATAAATAAATTTAGCTCCATCTCGCACCTCAACCCCTTGATCATCAAGCTCTTGCGGTGATAGAGAAAGCTGCGCTAATTGCATTTTTTCTAACTTTTTCTCAAGTTGTTTATTAGTGCTAAGTAATAGATCTACTTTTTCTAATAACTCTT
>Ga0190276_122_pt1 | contig 18707 bp, 18 predicted proteins | sample MCH_20Endo_J9_FD_131022 | JGI IMG/M metagenome (GOLD analysis project Ga0190276, IMG submission 131022) | Enriched cells of marine protists from Biology Centre CAS, Ceske Budejovice, Czech Republic - MCH_20Endo_J9 | ecosystem: Environmental > Aquatic > Marine > Unclassified | place: Czech Republic... | reverse complement strand
ACCCTTCAAAATTTCCAAAGCCAGTAGTTGGGTGGGGAAAAAAAGAGAAACAAGACATTGAGAGGCAATTAAAACAAGATTCGATAGACAAAGCAAAAAAGTTAGCCAAGACATTAAATGATTTAGGTAATATTGCCAAAAAACCATCTGATCAAGATCAATTAAAATCATTAGAAGAAACTTTGTTTGTAAATTATTTAGAAGGAGTAAAGCAAAAATTAAATAAGAGTAAGTCTAAAACAGACGCACAAGTTGGAGCATCTGAGAAGTCTCAAACAAAAGCTTATAAATTACTCGGTGAAAGAACTGGTAATACTAAAGAGGTTGAGAAGCTTGCCAAATTAATTGACTCTGGTTTTACTACTCAAAATTTAAAAGATGCTTCTAAAGTAGTAAATGGTAAGAATTTAAAAGATGCTTCTAAAGTAGTAAATGGTAAGAATTTAAAAGATGCTTTGTTTAATTGTGTAGAAGATTTATTGAACGGTAAATTAACTCTTAAAGTATTGTCTAAGTTTGACGAACAAAAAGATTTTATATTGGATAACTTAAAAAATAAAATAGCAACTAATCATAATGTTGTACATAATTATTATGCGGTAAAATCATTAATAAAACAAGTAGAATCGGCCAAAAAAGTTATTAATAAGATATGTCATGCCTTATTACATGATGAAGATGAAAACTTAAATTATCTAAAAAATTTAATTGCACAGAAAAAATTTACTTTGGTGGGGGGTGATGACAGATCTTATGACAAATATGATCGATACGATCCGCATGCGGAAATGAATTTGGCCATATATTTATACAATAAAAATCGCGCAGGAGATTTTTATTTTGGAATTAGCAAGTTAAAATGCTACGACTGTGATAAAGATTTAATGACATTAAACCAGTTTTCAAATTTAACTATATCAAGTAGAGGTTCTCATAATGTGAAATATTCACATGTAAGACACGAATATGATATGGCTAAACTATTAAAGCAAGATAATTGGGTAGTTGAGGAATTTAATAAGTATATCAGTAACTTACCGGCTAGTGAACAAGGTTCGTGTCGTGAAGATTTTTCTGATTCATCTTCTATGGTCAAGTTAGATGTGTTAGGGAATGGTTAGACAAATAAAAAATTAATTTATTACACTTTTATTCTCTAATTATGAAGTATTTAAGGCTTATAATATTTACAAAAATATAGAAATATATAAATCTAAAAAGAGATCTGCATTATTCATAACGTATGCTGTTTTAATATAAATACTTAAATTAATAGATAACTATAAATCACCTTGATAATCAATAGGTTATAGAATGAATTTAATCTATCTTATTTGTAATTATTTTTTATCATATAACCCCATCATAATATTCTTACGCCTCACTAAATTTAAGGTTGCATCTGCTTTTAAGTCGTAGTAGGGTGAAAAAAGATTAATTTAAATTTTAGTGATATGGCTAAAACTAAAGCAAAAAACAAGAAGAAAGAGATAGGCCATAATTTTATTAGAATAGGTACAAGACCTTGCAAGGCACAAAAACCTGATCCTGAAGGAATAGTTTTTGATAATTATGGTCATGTAGTCTCAATTGATACTAAACATATTGATTTATCTAATCTGAGTAATTATGAAAAATTGAGTACGCGCGAGGTTCCAGGTTTTTTCCTTGTTTGGGAAAATTTGCCTAAATTAGCAATTATTACAGGTGCCAATGGAGTAGGGAAATCTTATTTATTAGAGCAAATTTATCATTTTATCAAGAACGAAAATAAGTCTAATATTAAAGTTACTTGTGAAGGTATAGAATTTAATAATTCTGAAAATGGTAATTCTTTTGTAGAAAATACAACAAATTTAGAAAATTATTTTCGTAAGGATGAAGATAAAGAAAAACAAGTTGAAAGAGTATATAAATTTATCAAACATAATAAATCCAAAAAGCCGGATGATATACTGAACTATTCTCATGAACCATATCTTGGTAAGTTTTTATTAAAAAATATGCCAGAAATTTGTGCTCTATCTGAAATTAAGATAAAGCAAGTTATTGCAGATATATTAAGTGATAAGTCAATTTTTTCTGCTAGTTCGCAGCAAGTTAATTACCAGATAAAATATCTAATAAAAAGTGCAATTAAAGTTCAAGAAAATAATTTTAACAGATTGAAAGAAGATTTAAAGCATGTTTCAAAAGTACGAATTTTATGTAATTATTGGTTAGCAAAAAACCTTAATAAAAGCCGTTCAGATTTTGATGATTTATGTGAAAACATAGAAGAATTAAATAAATTAATTAATGATTATGCAAAGGATAAATTAAAACAAGCTAATATATTAGACGAATTTAACCAATTATTACCAGAAAATTTTGAGCACAAATTAATTTTAAACGATTATGATGATGTTCAGGTGAGTAATAACAGAACAGGGAATAGTTTTCAGATAGAATATTTATCATCTGGGCAAAAGTTAATTTTAAAAGTTGCAACCTTATTATTTTATAATCAAGGATTAAGGGCCAATAATCAACAAGATGGAGAAATTGTTGAAAAAGCAAATTTAATGCTGCTTGATGAACCTGATCGTAGTTTGGATCCAAAACTATGTAAAATATTGTTTGAAATAATTCAAAAATTAGTTACTGAACATAATATACAAGTCATAATGACAACGCATCGGATGGATACTATAGGCCTAGCTGATCCAAATAGTATTTTTGTATTAAAGAAAAATACATTATCAGATTATAGTATGGAATCGGACCCTGAGGCCATGGTAGACAGAGTTGAAACAGTAATGATGAAGATGAGTAAACATGAGACATATAATGAATTGTCTGACGGCACAATGTCTATTGATCGACTAAAGCGAGTATTTGTGGAAGCCCAAGATGATGTTAAATTTTATCATTTATATTATCGTAAACTTTTAGCAGCTAAATTATTGAATACCAAACTAGGGTTAATTTTCATGCCAGCTGGTAGGGATTCACTAGATGCAGATTCTTTGGATAAATTAAAAGATAAACTCAATGAAATGAAAGCAAAAGGTTTAAACGATGATTTAACAGAATGCCTAAAGTTATTTAAAAAAGTACGCGGTAGTAATCATAGTGTTGGTGGATGTGGAGCTCTTATAAAATTAATACAAGGAATAGAACCATTTACATTTGATGAAAAAGGTATTGTTACAGGCCAAAGTAATGAAAAACCTTCTCACAAGAATACCGTAGCAATAAGAGATAAAGATAGACAAACAGTAGAGCAAATACTCGCTGATCGCAAGAAAGGGATCTTTACGCTTGATTACCATAGTATAGAAAACTACTTATGCTCACCAATAAATCTCTATTCCGTGTTGTCCAAAAAGGGCGTAGAAGGATTTAATTTTAATGATCTACAAGATCTGGCCGATCCGCAAAAACTGCAAGGGTATGTCAAGGAAGTTTTAGAATATTTGTATGAACGTCAGAGCAAAATAAATAATCTTAGGAATGCTTTTTTTAAAGAAAGGTTAGAAAAATTGAATGAATTAAGCCTTTCAGAGCCTAAAGAAGAAGAACAAACAGAAGATAACAAGCCAAAACCTGCATCCATAAAATCATTACAAACTAATATCAATGCTGCTAATGCATTGATTGAAAAATTCAATTCATTCTCTGAAGCAATAAAAGGTTATGCTGATATTAATAATATTATAGAAGAAGATTTGAAATTATTACCGAGTAAATATAAGCGTGAAATTAGGAAGAAAATTCAAGGTAAATTAAACATTACTGATGTATTTAAAAGTTTAGAACATTATTATTTTCAGCAGCAAAACATAATTAACCAAAATCAGGAGGAGTTAGACTCTTTATCAGGAGATAGTAAATCTTTAACCTTATCAGAAATACTGAGTAAAGAAATTGACCTCAAATTATTTGATGTTGAACAATTCAGTGATGCTGAACAATTACAGTCAAGATTGCTTAAAGAGCTAGATAGTATTTGTCAACAAAACAAGAGCAATATTAAAAAGATTACAAGTGAATTAGAAAAGATTAGAGAAACTAATTCTGAATATCAATTTATTACTGAAGATAAAGACTTAATTACTACAAGGACCTTAGTAAAGGAAATAGATACTGATGAGGAAAATAATCATTGGCAATTTAAATTACCTAAATTTTTTAATGAAATACAAGGTCATGCTTTATACGATCACATCACAACAATAATATTTGGATCCAAATATCATCATAAAGACAAAATTTTTGATGGTATTCAAGATGTACCGGCTGAGTTATTAAACTATAATTTACAACAAACATTCCATGATGTCATAGACTTTAGCCATGATTGTAATATAACAGGGGCTGATTTATAGCTAAATGTATGAAACATAGAAATACCAACTTTATCTTAAACGAATCCGCAAATTATTATCAAAAAGCTGTTCAATCTGATTTAATGCAGGTAACAATAAAAGGTCGCAAGGGTAAGCAGGTTGTGATGCCTGATGGTAGTAAAGTAGTTGAGTTTATTAATTGCTCATATCTAGGGTTAGATTTACATCCCAAAATTGTTAAGGCAAGTAAGGTGCTCGATAATAGTTGGGGAGTTAATTTCTGTTGCGCTCGTTCTCGCTTTTCAATTGAACCGCAAAGGGAATTGGAAGAAAAATTATCATCTTTATTTGGGGGTAGGGCAATCACCTTTCCTTCAGTTACAACAACACATGTGTCTGTGTTACCGTTAATTGCTAGCGGCATTTTATTAGACGCAAAATATCCGCCAAAAGTTACCATAGTTTTTGATCGATTTGCACATTCTTCAACGCAATATCTTAAGCCTATATTGGCTCAAGAAGCAGAGATAGAAACTATCGCTCATAATGATTTAGAACATTTACGTAGAATAACGGTTGAGAACAAAAATAGAGGCCGAAAAGTCGTATATGTTGCTGACGGTATTTATTCAATGGGAGGACTTTGTCCTATCAAAGAATTATTGTCAATGGCAGAAGAATTAGATATGTATATTTATTTAGATGATGCACATGGCACCTCAATATTTGGCCAGCAAGGAGAAGGGCCAGTGTTGCATGAATTGGCTGAAAAAAGACCCAAGAATTTATTTATTAGTTTTTGCTTGTCAAAAGGGTTTGGCTGTAATGGTGGAGGCATTTTATTGCCGACAAAAAAGCAAGAACTAACAGTTCGAACATATGGTCAAATTTATGCATTTTCAGCAGCATTAGATTTTTCGATAGTCAATGCTTGTTTAGAAGCAATTCATTTACATAAAGATGGTACTGTTCACAAATTACAAAATAAGCTGCGTGATAATGTCGCGTTATATGATTCATTAATGAATTTAGATTTACCATTTAGCCCCATCAGAATGATTATGATAGGCAATGAAGATAAAGCAATAGAGTTTTGTAAGTCACTATTAAACCAAGGATTTTTCACATCAGTAACGTTTTTTCCAATAGTGCCGCGTGATAAAGCGCAGATTAGAATTTGCATAGCAGCGAATCACACAACAAAGCAAATTAAAGAATTGATCAGTGCAGTTAAATTGATAATGAATAAAATGGAACTAATTTAATGAAAGATATTAAAAACGTAAATGTTCTGGGGGTCGGTTTGGGTCCTTCCAACTTATCTTTGGCAAGTATAATTCAGGATCGCGGTCTTATATCGCAGAATTTTTCTTGTTTATTTATTGACAGTAAAGAAAAATTTGAATGGCATACTGGTATGTTAATACCCGGCATGTCTTTGCAAGTTCCTTTTTTCCGGGATCTTATTACGACGCATAACCCTAAAAGTCAGTTTACTTTTTTAAATTATTTGAAGGCACAAAATAGGTTAGACCAATTTATTAATTTACGTACTTTTTATCCTACTAGAACAGAATTTTATGATTATTTAAAGTGGGTTTATGAGCAAATAAAACATTTAACAGAGTTTGGATGTGAAGTATTGGATATAGAACCAGTTTTTGATAATAATAAAAATATCATCAAATTAAAAGTAAATTATTTGGATCATAAAATGGATACTAAATTTTCTGTTTTAACAAATAATATTATATTATCAATTGGTGCTGAACCAAATATACCAAATAAATATAATGATCAACGCATATTACATACTGCAAATTTACTAACCAAAGTGCCAGTGAATTTTCCTGAAAAAGATGGTAAATATAGTTTTGTAGTTGTTGGTTCTGGACAAAGTGCAGGGGAGTCTGTGTTTTATTTAATGCAAAATTATCCAAACTCAAAAATATCCTGGTGTTTTAGAAATGTTACCTTACATAGTACGGATAATAGTCCTTTGGTAAATAAATTGTATCACGGAAATTCCATTGATCCATTTTATAATCTTAATAATCTAGAAAGAAAAAAAGTGCATGAAGATTTGCAAAATTCAAATTATTCTGTGGTAGATGTCGAATTATTGAATGATATTTTTAAAATGCAATATTTGGAATCTTTGGATGGTAAAAATAGACTACAACTATGTCCAAGATATGATTTTAAAGAAGCGACTCCTAATCAAAAGTATATTGCAACAAAGTTTTTTGACCATATCTTAGGTAAGAGCATAACAAAAAAAAGCGATAGTTTGATTTTAGCTACAGGCTATAATAAACAAAAATACACCCATTTATTAAAACAATTAGACGGGTATTTAATCAAAACTACCGATAATGAATATGTTATAAACCGAAATTATAGTATCCAAACTAATCAAAAACTAAAAGCAAATATATATCTACAAGGTTATTGCGAAAAAACTCATGGACCTAGTGATTCTACGCTCGCTATTTTACCTCATCGTTCTAATATTATTTTAAATTCAATAATAGGTATCAAAAATACAGTTAAAAAACCTGTCAAACAATTTTACATGTGAGGTATTGTAAATGAAGATAGAAAAATTAGATATTAATGAGCTAGAAACGATATATGGTATTAAAGCAAAGCTACTTAATATACCATCTGAGGCTATATATCTTGGATCAATGATGGGAGTATTAAGACCACATGAATCTACTAGGCGTCACGCGCATCATGAATATGAAAAATTTATTATTGTACGTGGAAAAGGTATAATTATTGGTAATGAAAAGTGTGATGTTGTCACTGGTGATATTTGTTGTTTTTGTCCTGGGGAACAGCATAAACTTTTGAATGCTTCTGATAGTAATAATTTAATTTTTATATCCATTTGGTGGGCAAATGCTGATGGCGCTGTAATACCTTTAAAGAATAAAACAAGTTATAATAAATATAATAGAATTATTTTTTCTCCTCCCGCTACACCTAACGGATTTTTGCATTTAGGACATATTGCAGGGCCTTATTTAGCCGCGGATATATTAAAGAGATATTACAAGGAAAGGGGAACAAATGCTTTTCATATTAGCGGTACTGATGATCATCAAAGTTATGTAAAGTTAAAATCGCAAGAAGTATTAAAGTCTCCTGATTTAGTTGTTAAAGAATTTAAACAATCTATTAAGGACGTTTTTAAGAAATTACAAATTGATTTTGATGTATTTTATAACCCTTTGAATAATTCTGAATATGTATTTCATGTAAGTAATTTTTTTCAAGTATTATTTACTAATAATAAGATTGTGCCCAAAACTAAAGACAGGCCTTTTTGTAGTAAATGTGATATTTGGTTGTTTGAAGCTCATATTGGTGGTAATTGCCCACATTGTAATTCTTCTTGTGGAGGTGGGGGGTGTGAGACCTGCGGTATACCAAATGATTGTGTAAATTTGAAGAATGCTTTCTGCAAACGATGTAAATCGTCTCCTGTAATGCGGCAAAATAGACAATTATATATTGTATTACAAGATTTTGTGCCACAGTTAAAACAATATTACGAGAGATTGAATATACCACAAAAAGTACGTTCCTTGTTAAGGAAAATATTAGATAAACCACTGTTAGATTGGCCAATAACACACAATTCTGACTGGGGTATAAAATCACCTTTAATTCCCTTCAAAAGCCAAAGACTTTGCTCTTGGTGCGAGATGGTGCCTGCTTATGTGACATCCCTTCAAAACAAAAAAGATAATTATCAAGAATTATGGAACAGTGATAACTGTAAAATAGCTTTATTTTTTGGTTTTGATAATACATATTTTTATATGGTAGTTATGCCTGTACTACTTATGGCTTATGATCCTTTAATAAAGTTACCGACCGAGATAATTTATAATGAATTTTATACTTTAGAAGATTCAAAATTTTCTACTAGTAGATCACATGCGGTTTGGGTAAAGGATTTTGCTAATGAGGTACCAAGTGATTATATTCGTTACTATTTATCATCTACGCGACCGGAATATAAGCGTACTAAGTTTTCACATAAGCATTTTGTTAAAACTATCAATAATGATTTAGTTAAAAATTTATCTGGTTGGATTAATAGTTTATCAGGGAAATTGTCTAATGATTTTGATAGTATTTCCCCAGATGGTGGTGAGTGGACAATGGAACATGAAGAATTTGTGCAATATTTAGGTTTATTTTTAGATCAATTAAAGCGTTTTTATAGCACTGAATATTTTTCACCTAATAATATTATTGCATTATTGAAAGAATTAATTACTAAGATACAAAAATTATCTTATACTTCAGAGTATTTTAATACAAAAGATTATTTTGATAAGATCGAATATAATACAACTATAGTATTAGAATTAACTGCTTTAAAATATTATGCACTGGCCTCTAGACCTATAATGCCTAACTTTGCAAATAAAGTATTAAAATCATTAAATCAAGAGTCTAATTTAATATATGATAAAACAATTAGTTTAATGCCAAAAAATATTAAAATTCATAATTTATCGCAGTGCCTATTTTCTAAAGTGGAATTATGAGAAATAAATATGATGTATTAATTATTGGTGGAGGTGTTTTTGGAGCAGCTATATTTTATTATCTATCGAAGAATACTAGTTTAACGGTATGTTTATTGGAGCAAAAAAAATTTTGTAGTGGGGCAACAAGACATTCTGGCGGATTTATTAGAATGTTGCACCCTTCAAAAAAATTATCAGAATTAGCAGCCAGAAGCTTTAAAGAATATGTTAATTTTAAACAAAATATAGGTACATCTTGTGGTTTTGTAGAAACAGGATTTACTACATTAATGAAAAAATCTGATTTTACGCTGATTAAAGATAATATAAAAATATTACGTAATTTAAACATAAAAATAGAAATATTTGATACCGCATCTGTAGTATTTAATGGTACACATTTTTATATAGCAGATGATGAAGTATTATTGTATGAACCTAATAGTGGGTATGCAGACCCATTTAAGGTGACTATGGCTTATATAGAAAAAGGTATTGAATTAGGAGGTATTGCGATTGAGCATCATCGAGTTAAGAATTTAATTATAGATGGTGATAAAGTGGTTGGAGTGCAAACAGACAATAAATTGTTTGAATATATACAATCTAATTGTGTTGTGGTATCAGCTGGTGTCAATACTGATAAAATACTATCCAAAAATAATATAAAAAAGAGTAATACTAGTAGTAATTTTTTTCTTAGAAAGCAAATATGTTTAAATATTTATTCTTATCCAGATAAACACACTATATTACCTACATTTATGGATAAAGTGTCAGGATTATATGCTCGAAATTGCGGAAATGGCAGATGTATATTAGGTTTAACAGAAAATTTATCTTTAGTTGAATTTCAATATAAATTATATAATATAGCTAAGCATGTGATTCCAGATTTTCATAAATATACATTATATAAAACAGCCAATACATTTGAATCATATACTAACGATAATCTAGGTATTTCTGAATTTTCAGATCAAATTCAAGGGGTATTTATTTGCAGTGGATGGAGTGGTTGCGGGTTTAAAATAGCTCCTGAATGCGGAAAACAAGCTGCTGCAAAAATTAGTAATTTTTTTAATATATAAACTATGAATAATAACAAAATATTATACCTTGCATGTTTAATGGTAATAACATATTTATTTGCTAACTCGGTGTGTATTACTATGCTCTATACATTAAGTGTTGAGTGGTCATTATCTTCTAGTATAGTTCATAAAATTATTATATTTTATACATGTGGTTTAGGTATTTCTCAATTAATATATGGGCCTTTATCAGATATTTATGGCCGAAAGCTTATTTTGTTAATAAGTAGTTCTATATTTTTAATGGCAAGTATTTGCACCTTATTTATTCAATCTATTGATCTGATGCTTATGGCAAGATTTCTACAAGGTATTGGGGCAGGGAGTTACAGTGTTATATCTAAAGCTATTTTATGCGACACTAGAGATAAAGATGATTATATTAAAGCTAATTCTATCATCATGATTTGCGCGGTTTTAATTGAAATTTTTGCTCCAATAATAGGGGGTGTGATATTAACGTATTTTTCTTGGAGAATGAACTTTATTGTGATTTGTGCTGTAGTAGTCATAACATCATGCTGCATTATATTTTTATTACCGGAAACTAATATAAATAGGGTGGCGCATGACAATAAAAATATACTGAGTACCATATGTTATAACTATATGGTGATATTAAAAAATCACCGATTTTGTTGTTATGTACTTCTTTCGTCTGGAACGTTATCTTGCATTACAATTTACGCCATTAGTAGTTCCTTTATCTTGCAAGAACAAATGGATTTAAATGAGTTTGAGTGTGGAATTTCTTTTTTCTTTACGAATATTACGTTTTTGCTTGGTTGTGTTTTTATTAATAAATTTAATAAGAAATGGGGATCTTATTTAAATATTGCTTTTGGTTTGTTTTTTATGGTTATTGGAGCATTTAGTATGTATTTTTATTCAACTATGCCAGATGCCATAAATTTAATAATTTCTATGGCTATATTTAATTTAGGTACAGGACTTGTATTTCCACTTACTACGTCTTTAGCTGTACTCGAATGCTCACGTTTATCGGGCGCAGGTAGCGCTATGATTGGAAGCTTACAGATGTTTATTGTAGCAATTGTCTGTTCTTTATTATCGCAACTTAATATTAACACGCAATTGAATTTATCTTTAATTATTTTTCAAATTACATTTATATTATTGATTCTTTTTAGTTTGAATGTATTTATATCCAAGCAATTTCGGAAGTGATAGTAGCCTTCTACGAACAATGATTAAAAATAATTGATTATCGTCCTACAGTAAAAATTACCAAAAAATTGAATTTAAGGTTGCATATCACAGAAAAATATATTAAGGTGGTTATATAGTTGTAAGTATTAATTGGGTGATAGGATTTAACAAATGTTATAGCGAGGAATATTTCTAATATGGCAACAGCAACCAGTTTAAAACAAATAATTAGTGATTCAGACACCGAGTGGACAGCAATAGATTTAAGTAATCAACAAATTGATTCAAAGCAGGCCAAAAAATTAGCAAAGGCGTTGATTAAATTGAAATATTCTATTAATGAAATAAATTTATCAAATAATCAGATCAGTTCACAAGGAGCGATGGGTATTGCCAAGGTTATCGAAAAACATCATCGCATAAATAGCTTGAACTTATCGAATAATCCAATAGGCGCCATAGGCATTAAACAAATCGCCCATTCGCTACAAAATCTTAAGTTTCTAAAAGAGCTAAAGCTGAGTAATAACAAAATTGATGATATTGGTGCTAAATATTTGCATGAAGGTTTGAAAGAAGGCATTAATTTAGAAATTTTGGACTTAAGCAATAATCGCATTAAAGGTAATGGCACTGTATCTATTTCACAAATTATCGGCAAAAATTGTAAACTTACAGAATTGAATCTGGAAAATAATCAGCTATCAAACATTAATTCACACAAACTTGATGGATATAAGATGTTGATAAATGCGCTGGGTAAACAGAGCAAACTAGCCAAACTTAACTTGCAAAACACGCACTTAATTGACGAGTTTCTTGCTCTTTTGGCTGATAACGTTCTCAGTAAAGCTTATAATTTAGTTGAGTTGAACTTGAGCAACAATTCATTTAATGAAGGGGCCCTGGTTAAGTTATCCATATCTTTAGAAAGCAATAACAAACTAACCAAATTATATTTACAAAACACGCAGCTAACGAATGAGGCGATGAAAAGTCTGGCCGAAGGGTTAAAGAATAATGAAGAATACGAACCTGAAATTACCAGTGTTTTGAGGTGCGCTATACACGAGGGCGATGAAATATCGGGGGTTCCTGTAGAAGTACACCAATCAGGCGAAAATTCACAGGAGCCTGACGCAGCAGATTAGGCCTGTATATATATATCTGTTCAAGTTTGTGGCTTATAAACTTAAGCAGTAATAAGATTGTATAGATTCTTCGGGAGGTAGTGTTCAAAAAACTATGTTAAGATTAAATTATAGATTTATTTGAAAATAATAGATAGTATAAAAATAAGTTTAATTTTAACATAGGTCAAAAAACAGAAAATACAAAATATTAGAAAACAAAATAACAAAGCTACCCAGTGCGTCAAATGAAGCGATGGAAGAGATAATCCAAGGACATGTACGAAGGAAAGCCTCTTTTGGGCGAAGTAGGCTTGCACATCATTGGTAAAAGACCTAACACAGGTAGCGCTTCAGAGAGAGATGGATAATCACCTTGCTGAAAATTCTTTGGAAGAAGGTACAAACCGAAGAAATGGCATTAATAAAAAGAAAATAAAAATCTCTAGTGGTACATATGAACTAGAAACTCCGCGTGATAGAAATGGCAGCTTTCAGCCGCAGCTGGTCAAAAAGCGTCAAACTATACTAAATGAAAAGCTTTGACTCCTTTGAGAGTATAATAACAAAATCCTAGTGGCTTATTTCTGTTTCATAACTATTGAACTTATATAAATCTAAAATTTTTGGCATTGCTAAATAACAGTTGACAATAATCTCTTGTTAAAAAGCAAAGTAAGAGAATGTGTTATCATATCAATATTTTTACTATACCTTTTAGTTTTACGGTTGAATCTGGTTAGGTAATGCCTAGATTCAACAAATGAGGTTTCTGCCTTTGTTGTGGTATGTTGTTTGGAGGTATTATAATTTGAATACGCCTCATAAGCATCAGTGCATAAATATTGTATGTTACACCTGTTTTCTAATCTTAAAGCCATTGTCTTAAAGCTATTGGTAGGCAAGAACTAAAATTACGACTCTTTGTCACTTGGAGATCAACAACCTTACCCCTGTTTCGGTCAACAGCAAGACAGATATATGCTCTTTTGGTCTTTTTTATAATACGTAAATAATTCATCTATTTCAACGATAGAGATATCTTCGGGTTTGTTTGGTATGGGAATGCGATTCAGCTCTTTTTTGATTAACGAAGAGAAATGTCTTATCCAGTATATAATCATGGATTCGATACGCCCTCCAGCCTTTCTATTGATCGTATACCCATGCCCTCTAGGTACATTTTTATTACCCTAACGCGCTTATCTAGACCATATTTTAGTCTTTTATCGCCTTCTCCGTAATTACTACCGCAATCTTTGCATTTATATCTCTGCTTACCATGTCTTGTCCTGCCGTTTTTGACCAAATTACTACTGTTACAACCTTTGCACCTATCCATAAAACACCTTTTTATTGGTATATTACCGCACTTTTATCTCAGCGTCAACGCTTGTTTAGCAATGCCAAAATGAAAATAGCTATTAAATTTTCTGATTTAAAATAACGTGAGTCTTGAGATCAATGAGAAAACAAAATAATCTCAAGTTAAAAATTTATGTAGCAATTAATTTAAAATTTAGGTAGTATAGAATTTAAATGTATTACATACCCGAAGAATAGATCTTATGAGACCAAACGCAAACCCTACTAAAAAAAGTGAACTATATAATTTATACTTGCATGAAATAAGTGGCATTAAATTCACACTAAGAGAAGTAGATATTATATCTTGTATTTTAAATAATAGAGGCGAGAAAAAAGTTGCTGCTGCGTTATCAATTTCAAACAGAACAGTAGGTGTGCATACCTATAATATTATGGGAAAACTTCGATGCAACTCTAAAGAAAATATAATTGATTTTGTTGAGAAATCTGGTAAATTACAATATTTTCACCAATATTATTTTCAGTTAATTGTACAATCCTATTTTGAAAAACAATTACAAAAAATATCAGCATTGATCAATCATGATATCATGAATTGCTTTGTAAATTTTGATAATACCGATAAAGAAGTATCACAATTATTCAATTATCTCAAGAACCATCTAAAGCTTGCAAACATCGCGTTAATTCAAAATAGCAAACAAAGAGTAGACTATACTATACACATCATAAGTAAAGAAATAGTCAGCAATTATAAAAAAATCACTCAAAATGATATTATTTTATTATTGGATAAAGATAAGCAGCATGACGTCTCGATATATAGCAGTAAGAATATTGTAAAATTACATAATAATGCTGAATATTATTTTAATGTTTTGAGCCTAATTAAAAAATTATTTCAACAGGACAAACTAGAAAAAATTATACAAGAATTCACAACCGAATATAAAAATTTTCAGCTTTTTTGGCAAGGAACTGGAAAGTTAGTAACAATAAATAACGTATCGTATAGCAGAAACTATTTTTACTACATAGTGGCACTTTTCATTATTGTCAGCGTTAGCTTATTTTTATCTATGCAGAATAGGACAGATCCTGTAGTGACCATTAATCAAGAGTGCAGTGATTTTATGGCTAGCTTCTCCTTTGAAAACATCGGCATCACTAAGGGCTTAAAGAATAACATTGACCATTTGAAACAAATAGATACTGTTATCTCAAAGTTAGATTACTCAACCCTGTCTGATTACTCTAAAAATGAATCAATTTCAAAAGAAGAGTTATTAAATTATTTATATAGTTTACACGCGGTAGCAATGAATTCCTTATATAACCAATATGACAAAGCAAAAGCTAGGAAATTGCTGGAACTTGCAAAAGATGGGATCGAAAATTATGTACATAAGCAACTAAATATGGAAATTAATTTTAACGAATTATCACCTAAAGAGCTGTATTTAGAACTAAGTGTTATCGATAATTTTCCTGAAATATATACTAGAATATTATATTTACTAGGTAGAACTTATACTTATTTTGAAGAATATAATAGAAGCAATCAATATCTTGGGCCAATTCCGATTAAAAAGGTTAGCAGATACTACGAATTATCTGAATATATAGGGAATAAGCTAAGTCTATTTGAAGGTGCATTAAGCATTCGAAACGGCACTGAAATGATCAGGCTATTAAATGTTAAAGGCGATATACAAAATGGAAAAAAACAAAAAGCAGCACAAGAAACACTAAAATCTATAAAAGTGCTAGAAAAATTACGACAGGATAAGAGACAGTACATCTCTGATTACAGACCAAGTAATAATACAAAAATAGTCGTGCCTGGTGACGATAATTACTGGAAATTATTCGTCACCGATCAAATAATTAATCACTATGCAAGACTAATAAAACTTGATACAAATATTCAGCATCAATCTAGATATTTAAATAAAATTACTGCCTATTCTTTTGGCGATAAAACAATGAACGGTGTATTTAATGAGTTAGAGGACGTGCCTCCAAAAAAAATTGCATGCTTATATAATAGTTTAGGGCATTTATTGCTACACCTTGTTGAACAAAATATAAGCTTTAAAGAACTTGCTAATAAAATCCAAAATCAATTAAAGATAAAGAGCGATAATAATTTAATTTTAACCATGGAATTATTTAATCAGGCTTCTGCAAATAGCAGAAAGAGCTATTACCCAAAAGCCGATAGCTATGATGGCTTGATTGCAAGCTATAATTTAAAGCTACAGCGCCAAAAACAAACCTTAACCAAGCAGGCAACAGATGATTTACAACGACAAATTAATGATCTGGTTGTAAAAAGAGATGAGATTAATAAACGACTTAATCGAAAATCGTCCCAATGACACTTTATTTGTCAGACTACCTTTTAGTTAAATTTTAAATATGGGCATAGAAACTACAGAACAGCTTGCAAAAATGTTAGAAACTAACTTGTCTATTCCCAAGTTAGATCTAACTTTTAATAAAATGGGACCTGATGCAATTAGAGCATTATTACCCTGCTTTGAAAAAAACTCTTCTCTTATTTCTCTATGGATACAAAACAATTATATAAAGTCTGAAGGGGCAAGCAAGTATCAAAAATGATTGAATCTAACCACCCTCTGATGTCTTTAAATATGACAACGAACGATATAGGGCTCAAAGGAATTAAGTATTTAGCAAAATCTCTTAAGTCTAATAATTCTCTTACTTTTTTAGATATGCAAAGAATTAACTCAGGAAATGAAGGTGCAGAGTTGCTTGCATCTTCTCTGAAAAATAATCTGTTTCTTACATCCTTAGATATAGGGGGTAATCAAATAGGTGATAAAGCTACAAAAGACCTGATTCAGATTTTTAAATCTAAAAATTGTCTTGATAAATAGAAAATGTAAACACTCAAGGTGTCATCTATAAAATAAATAATGACCTTGAGGATATGATTGAGTGTGATGACACAATCTCACGAATTGATTTAGGTAGTAATACAATAGTTTATACTAAGAAAGCTTTAGAACCTAAAGAGAACACTAATACATTAAACCCACAATACAACACAACTAAGATTGATTCTAATGTTAATAAAAATCTTCCTCACCAAGAAGATCAAAGTGTTACACAAATATTACTTTCTGATCAGCAAGAACAGAATTTTATAGAAATCACCGGTGATATTTCTGAAGCTATAAACGAAATTCAATATTATAGTAAATAGAGTTGAAATATTACGATTTGACGTACTATTGGGTATAGCTATTCAACTAATGAAGTCTTGGCTTTTGTGGTGGTATGATTTTCAGAAATTATGTATTTTGAATACGTCTCATAGGCATCGGTGCATAGGTATTCAATGTTGTACCGCCTCTCTAGCCTTTGGACTAGGGGGAAATATGAGGCGAAATTACGATTTTTTGTTACTTCGAAAGCAACAACCTTGTTTCTGTTTCGGTCAACAGCAAACCATACATATGCTCTTTGGGTCTTTTTTTGTAATAAGTGAAAAGTTCGTCTACTTCAACGATCGCTATATCTTGAAGATTGTCAGGTATAGTCCTGCGCTTCAACTCCTTTCTAATGAGCTCCGAGAAGTGACGATACCTTCAAGGTACATAGAAATTACTTTTAAGCGCTTCTCTAATCCGTGTTTTAGCCTAAGATCACCTTCAATAAACGTAACCGCGCAGCTTTTGCATCTATATCTCTGCGCTCCCAGCTTATTCCTGCCATTCTTTGTAATTTACTATGGCACTGTTAACAAAATACTTGTTATTTGTTACTAAATAATTTAAGATTAAAACTACGCTTAACGCGTAGTTTTAATCTTAAATTATAAAAAACATGAATATATCTGATCTATATCAAAATTTAAAACAAACTAATGAATTTTGTGAACCAAAATACCTAAAGAAAACAAGAAAGCGGCTATATCGTCTTACTCAAGTAGCTTTTGCAGATTTATTAAATATTCCTAGTAAAACTTACGTAAACTGGGAGCAGGGGCGTTATACTCCTTGTGCATCTGCTCAAATATTGTTATATATTGCAACATACAAAAAGAAATTATTTCTAGAGAATAGAGAAGACTTTGTCAAAAAGATTAAATCTTTGTGAATTGGTGAACCTCGACGGGGCTTGGGCTTGCCCCTTGGTTTTGCGTTCGCTTTATAAAAACAATAGATGGCGACTCATACCATATTTTTCATTGATTCCTAATTTTTGCAAGGCATTGTTATCATCTCATAATCTACGTTATGGAAACTAATTTAAAGTGTTGCTGAAATTTGACTAGTCCATAGCCCGTTTTTATGAATGCTCAACTGTACTAAATGAGTCGTATAATATCTGCATTTGACTATCATAACTCTGCATTTCATCTTCTTTATTCAATATAGTTGATACAAAATCTGAATCCTTGTCAATAAGATCGAACGATAATCCACACTCTTTCCACATCTGCGACCAGCCTTATTATAACACTAAGGGCTGCTGCGCAATCGACATCAAAATAACCGACAGCCGCAGGCTCTACAAACTCACCCATATAGACCTAGGTTTTTTAGGCTGGTCCATCGGTATCTACAAAACATTCCTCCATCTCGGAAGCAAGTAGTATTCGTTAGGTGAGACAAGTCTCACCTACTCATAGCCCTCTTCGTAACAGAGTTTATACTTCATAAAGCTTAGTAATACAGGGCTATCTTTAATTTTAGACACTACATCCACACATCTCTCACCACTCTTTTTAAGTAACTCCTCACATTTAATTACACAAATCAAAGCCAAACACCACATTACACCACAACTCATATAGCAAATTTTTTAATAAATCTAAATTTAAGGTTGTATCAAGGAGAAAATGGTATTAGCATTATTATAATATAATGTTAAGTTAATTCATCAAAAGGTTTAATGATATGCCAACAGCAACTAGTTTAAAAGAAATAGAAGACAATCCAAACACCAAGTGGACGGTAATAAATTTGAATCACCAGAAAATAGGTGATCAAGGAGCAATTGCCTTAGCTGAATGCCTCAAGAATCATTCCCAGTTACAACTACTATCTCTGCATACTAACCAAA
>Ga0190276_121_pt1 | contig 18909 bp, 15 predicted proteins | sample MCH_20Endo_J9_FD_131022 | JGI IMG/M metagenome (GOLD analysis project Ga0190276, IMG submission 131022) | Enriched cells of marine protists from Biology Centre CAS, Ceske Budejovice, Czech Republic - MCH_20Endo_J9 | ecosystem: Environmental > Aquatic > Marine > Unclassified | place: Czech Republic... | reverse complement strand
GGGATGAAAAGAATGTTGCAAATTTTGATCGCTTTCTTCTAAGGCTGAAGCATTATAACTAAATATGTTAAATGTAGAGCTTATTGATGAAAAAATACCAAAAAACATATCAAATATAGAACTTGGTTCATCATCTGGAGATTTAGGTAAGTTTTCTGTACTATCCTCACACTCATCATCTGGCAAGTAATCTGGTATTTTGTATTCCTGATAATCCACTGTTAATTGATGAGGGGATTCTGTAAGCAATGTAGTATTATCCTTATCAGTTCTCATCACCTTAAGATCCACTTTAATACTTTGAGTATATTTGTTGATGCAGCGTAACACCTCCTCAGCTTTTTTAATTTTTAAAGGCAAAGGAGTTATATTGTCTTCTGCACCTTCTTCTGGATCAGTTTTGATAATTAGCGTGTGTAAATTAGGAAATCTTAGAGTAGGCGTTTCACTTTGAAGGAGCGTTGTGCTGTCTATTGAAGCAGAATCTTCAAAAAATAAATTATAAAAATTAATTTCATTAATATTTACATTATTTGATAGATCCAAGGTTTCTATTTCTGGCTGCTGACCTATGAAACTAAGATGGTTTTTGCAAGAAAAATATTGTTTTACTTCGTAATTAGGATATCTAATATTTTGTGGACCTTGTAACTGAGGCATAATATTTTAATTTTTTATTGATGCGTAATAATATCACATATATTAACAAAAATCAACTACTAAGTTATATAGTTAATATAAAAACCTCTTTTTAACTAATTCTTAAAAATTCAATAAGTTTACCAAAGCTTCCTTCTATTTCTCTTTCGAATTCTAATATTTGGCCATTTGTTGGATGAATGAAGCTAATGTAGTAAGAGTGTAAGGCCTGATGGTTAAAAGACTGCAACTCGGCTTGTAATCTCTCTGGCGAGCCGTGAATCTTACGCGCATTATTGCCATAGGTTTGATCGCCAACGATGGAATGTCTGTTATGACTCATATGCACTCTAATTTGGTGCGTTCTGCCGGTTTCGAGGCGGCATTCCAGAAGGCTAAATAGACCATTATGCAAAATTTCTAAAGTTTTATAGTGAGTAATTGCTTCCCGGCCAGTTTTCGTAACGGTCATTTTCATACGATCTCTTGTGCAGCGACCAATCGGCATATCAACGCTGCCTTCAAATGGCTTCATCGTCCCCCAAATAAGCGCTTTATAACGGCGTTGGAGTTCTCTAGTTTTAATTTGCTCTGATAAATGAGCATGTGCTTGATTGTTTTTAGCCACTACCATCAATCCTGAGGTGTCTTTATCAAGCCTGTGCACAATACCAGGTCTAATCTCACCACCAACATCGGATAGGTTTTTCGAGTGATAAAGCAAGCCATTAACCAAAGTATTATTTTTATTACCAGCACCAGGATGAACTGTTAAACCGATTGGTTTATTAATCACTATGACATCATCATCTTCATAAACAATGTCGAGATCCATTTGCTTAGGAACTATGTGCTCTGGAGCCTCTTCTTCAACTTCAAATGCAATTTCATCACTCTCCTTTACCTTCAATGAAAAATCAGATATTATCTGGTTATTAACAGTTAATTGCTGATTTTTGATAATTTTTTGAATTTGACTACGGGAAAGATCTCCACATAATTCAGCAATTGCTTTATCAAGCCTTTGTTTATTTAAAAACTCTGGTATTGTGTAACTATATTTTGGCATTTATTTTTTTATTTTTCATGAGTAACATACAAACAAGATTACAGCACATACGGTGGCTCCAATCAATTGGTATAGAATATTACTGTTCTGACAAGGAAAAAGATAGTAAAAATTTACTAATTGATAAAATTCAACAAAAAAATAAGCAAACATCTCAAGAAATTCAGCCAATAAAACCAACTCCGAAAGTAAAACAAGAGCCAATTATGTCGCCAAAGAAAAAGAAAACCACTAAAGACAAAATAGAAGATCAAGCAGCAGTGGATCGCGCCAGGGAGCTTGCAAATAAAGCACAAACTATTGACGAATTATACGAAATGGTAAAAAGCTTTGATGGCTGTTCGTTAAAGGAGTTTGCGAGTAATACCGTGTTTGGTCAAGGCCCTCAAGATTCACCGGTGGTGATCGTTGGTGAAGCGCCAGGGGCAAAAGAGGATGAGCAAGGTGTGCCATTTTGTGGTGAAAGTGGTATCTTGCTTGATGCGATGCTGAAAACTATTGGCATTTCACGCCAAGAAAACGCATATATTACCAATACAATTTTTTGGAGACCGCCAGCAAATCGAAGACCAACTGTTACTGAAATTGAAATATGCAGGCCATTTGTTGAAAAGCATATAGCTTTAAAGAAACCTAAATTAATTATCCTAGTAGGAAGCACTGCAGCAGCGTCATTAATTGGTAAAGATGAGTCTATTTCCGAAATTAGGCAAAATAATTATTCCTACACCAATCCATATATAACAGAGCCTGTATGCACTACTGCATTATTTCACCCTGCATATTTATTGCGTCAGCCAATGCAACGGAAAAACACCTGGTATGATTTATTAAAAATTAAAGATTTGTTGACAAAGCTCGATATTTAATTATATTAATGATTTACTATATCGCAATGCCTCTGTGGTGGAATGGTAGACACGAAAGATTCAAAATCTTTTGCTCTTTGAGCGTGCCGGTTCAAGTCCGGCCAGAGGTACCACTTTAGAAAGTTAGTTGATATCTACTGGAAGATCCTTGCCCGTATCTTTGTAACAGAGATTTGTCTGATAATGTTTTTAAAGAAAATTCAACAGTTCTTCTTGGCATATTTGTTTTTTCTACAATAGTAGAGGTATCAAGGCGTGTTTCTGGATGTTCTTGAAAACATTTCAAAACTTCCAAGGCTGATTTTGATAACGATTTTTCTGCCTGATATCTATTTTGAGAAATGATTATATTATTTAAAGATTCTTCTAGGACTTTGATTATAAACTTTAAAAAATACTCGATGTGATAATCTTCTGCATTATCTTGATATTTTCCTTTTGAGCATTTATTTAATACAAAATAATACTCATCTTTATGCTTTTCAATAAACCTATCAATAGGCAAATATCTTGCCACAAATGTAATAATTTTTGAATTAGAGCTTAGCAGGCCAAGCAAAAATAATCCCCGACCCAGCCTTCCATTACCATCTTGAAAAGGATGTATAGCAAGAAATCTGTAAACAAATTCTACAATAATAGCTACGGGCCAGGCGGATAATTGGATATTTGCATTATACCACTCTATTAGTTCGCTCATCATGCTGCTTGTAATCGCGCCAGCAGGAGCGGTTTCGAATATTGTTCGTGTGTTTTTTGTTCTTTTATTTAATTCAATAATAGGATTTGGTAATGTTTTGTAGACTCCTGCATATGGTCTTGCTTTCGGGTATGGAGACATTAATTCATAATGTAAAGTTCGTAAATCATTTTGTTTTAGTGGATAAAACTCCTCTGGATAAGAATAAATTGCCATGAGCATTGCTCTGCAACCAGCTACCTCGTCTATGCTTCGTTCTCTATCCTCTGATAGCTTCTCTTTAATCATTTGTTTGTGGAATTCAAACGCGGACTCTTTAACTTCTTGAGTCAGAATAGTGTCAATCCAACTAACCTCTATGTCTGTAAGAATCGCATTTTCAATTCGAGTAGAAGACCCTATTAGGCTAACTTTAGCATATTTATGTAAATATTTTAGCTCTTCTTGATCGGCGGCGTTGAGGTCTAGATATATTTTAGCAAATAGATTATCTAGCGATTTAAGGCGTAACAATAAGTGGTCAGTTAATTCAAATGAAATATTATTCATACCAAGTATTAAATTATAACGTTTATTACTAACATGATAACTCTATCCGCAACAATCCGCAATAATTATTTAAAAATATTGCGGATTGTTGCGGGGTTTGTGATTTTCTAGTTGAGATACTTCAACACAGGACCTTACTGAGCTGATTTGTTAATGGTCAGTCTCAAGATACTTCCCTGTTAACTCCAACACTTCATTGTATTGACCCTTATTTGTAAAATGATCGAATATTTCAGAACAAAACTTTTCCCTAGTAGTTGATCCATAAACAAGTGTAGATATGTTATCTGGTATTGATGTATTATCTCTATGAGGTATTCTTGGCGTCAAGATTACTAACAGTTATGTCTATAGGTTGCTTTTGATTATTATTTAGTAACGCTCTAACAAAATCACTATAACCTAAAAATTTTAGAGATTACGAACTCTAGGGAACTGACAACAGATGCACATTTTTGTTGGTCCAAAGCATCTGGATGAGGATTGGCAAATTGCTTGCTATCATTATCAAAATACTTACCTCCAGCATTTAAAAACTCATCAGATAATGCAGCGCGCATTAAGATATCTGCGCCAATAGCAAGGTCTTTTCCAGCAGTTTTAAAATATTCTTTAACCATCTTGCTTGCAAGCATTGATCCTGGGTTTACTGAGATTATAGTTGGCCCATTATTAGTAAAAGAATTATGTAAACTATTTGCCCACATGACGATGGCCAGTTTGCTTTGAGAGTAAGCGCTCATAGTTTCTAGTTCATCGCCTTTACCAGTAAGAGCGTCTAGGTCGATGGGGGCTTGTGCGGCAGAAGATAAGTTGATAACACGGGAATGTTTATTAAGTATAGGCAATAGTTCCTTAGTCAGTAAATATGGTGCAATACTATTGACTACAAAGCGTATATCTATTCCATCTTTTGTAAGAGGCTCGTTTGATTTAAGAACTCCTGCATTATTGATTAGTACGTCAAGTGACAAGTGATTTTCCTTGATATTCTGTGCTAACTCTTTCACTTCCTTTAAATCCGATAAATCAGCTACAAAACTTTCCACTTCCCCCAATGCCGACAGTTCTTCTTTAACCTTTCCCAGTTTTTCAGCGTTCCTACCATGCAATAAAATATGATGACCTTGTTTTAATAACATTTTGGCTGTTTCAAGGCCAATTCCATCAGTTGAACCGGTAATGAGAATAGTTTTTGTCATTTTAATATACTATTTTTTATTGTAGTTTAGCCCATTGGAAATAACCGTCAACAATTAAGTAAACCTAAGATACAAATTAAAATTATATAGTGTTTTTTATCTAGCTATAACTACGCGGTCATGACCAGCATAATCTTGGATAATGTCAGTATTTTGAAATTGATGTTGCTGAAAAATATTTTGTACTGCTTCTGCCTGGTCATAGCCTATTTCTACTACAACTATTCCATCATTTGTAAGATAGTTCTTGGCGCTTTTGATAATTTCTCGGTAGCACCCCAGCCCATCATCATTAGACCCATATAGAGCTATTTTCGGCTCGTGCATGATTGTTTCTTTAGATATTGAACTTTGGTCGTTAAGGCGAATATATGGGGGGTTACTAACTATAATATCATAATGGTGGTTATTTTTAGTAATCTGCTCATACCAATCACTCTGGAGAAAATCAATTTGTTTTTTTACGTTATGTTGTTGGGCATTTTTTTGCGCAATCTTCAGAGCCTTACCGCTAATATCAATTGCTGTAATTGTTGCATGTGGTATATTTTTGGCTAACGTCACTGAAATAATACCGCTACCTGTGCCTAGCTCTAGGATATTATAATGAGTATCATCAGCGGTGCATTTAATTATATGGTCAATAATGAGTTCTGTTTCAGGCCTTGGGATTAAGACGTCTTGGCTAACCGTAAAATCTAAGCTATAAAATTCTTGTTGACCAATAATATAGGCAATTGGTTCAAAATTCTGTCTTCGCTTGATAGAAGAAAAAAAAGTCCCCTCTTGCGAATTGTTTAGGATTAATCCGGCTTGGAGCATAAGCTCTTCACGAGTTATTTCAAGCGCACAGCATAATAATATTCGGGCATCTAGTAATGGAGTAGGAGAACACTCGACGAGCATTTGATTAGCTTTATCTAGCGCTTCTCGGACTAACATCTGTAGATATTATTTTTTATCATTTTTAGCGGCACTATCAATCTTGGACTTTTCAATCACCCGATCTAGGTCAATTTGGCTGCAAATGCCTAATAATACAGGATCTCTTTGACGAATTTGCGACATATTCCAATGTGATCGGTCTTTAATAGCTTCCAATGTAGTCTTGGTTGTTCCAACTAGCTTAATGATATCTGAATCTTTAATTTCAGGGTGATTTTTGACTAACCAATATACTGCATCGGGTTTATCCTGCCTTCTTGCGATTGGTATATATTTTGTTCTTTTATTAGCTTTTTTTCGTAACGCATCATATTCACTATTTACTTTTAGCTGTAAACTTGCATTCAAGTCATTACTACAACGATCTAGTTCTTCTTGTGTTAGTTGATTAGCTACAATCGGATCAAGACCCTTCACGCTAGTGCATACATCACCATCAGCTATTCCCTTTATTTCTAATTCGTGCATACCACAAAAATTTGCAATTTGTTTAAATGTCAAAGAAGTATTATCAACTAGCCATACAGCTGTTGCTTGGGGCATTAAAGGATATTGTTTTTTCTTGCTCATGTTATACGCCTAATGAAAATGCTTGAATTTATACAATAAAATAACTTTTTTATAACAAAAAGTCAAACTATATAAGTTATAGTAGGTCTTAGCTTAGGTGTTACGTCGTTTTATCCTTGTTTTGTCGCCTCAGCCAAACGACTATAACACCATTTTTTTAATTAAAACCCTTAAGATTTTTCATGAAAACTCTTATTTTATTAAGGGTACACTTCACAAAATTTATTATAATAACCTTATATTTAAAGGGTTAGAATAGTTTTAGCGTGTCTACTATAAATTTAATAGTTCAACGTTTCCACCAAATGCCGTTATGTTAATAGTAGTTGTTCTTTCAGTTATAAATTTAGTCAGATAATGCGGTCCCCCAGCTTTAAAACCAGTTCCTGATTTACCTTGGCCACCAAATGGTTGTGACTCCACTTTTGCCCCCGTGATCGAACGGTTGGCATAAATATTACCCACTTTCATTTTAGACTTAATATAGTCTATTCTAGCCTCAATGCGTGAGTGAATACCAAATGTTAAGCCAAAACCACAATCATTTATTTCGTCAATGACATCGTCGACATTATTTGCTTTATATTTTGTAATGTGTAAAATAGGCCCAAATTTTTCTTCTTCAATATCATTAATTGAGTTTACCTCAACTATGTGTGGGTAGAAATAATGACCATCACTTAGCGCATTATTTTGTGGATGAGGCGTTATTGTAAACCCTTCATGATCCATGTTTTTTATGTGGTTAGTTAAATGATCCTTAGCAACCTTATTAATTACTGCGCCAACATCATTACTAAAATCGGCAGTATCTCCAATTTTAATCAAAGACATTGCTTTTTTCAGCATATCAAGTAACTCATCATAAATTTCTTCTTGTACATAGAGTATACGAAGAGCAGAGCAACGCTGACCAGCAGAGTAAAAAGCAGAGTTCAAAACGTCATCTGTAACTTGCTCAAGCAGTGATGAGCTATCAACAATCATGGCATTTTGACCACCAGTTTCGGCAATTAATGGTATGATAGCATCATGACTTTCTGCTAGGGTCATATTTATCTTTTTGGCAGTAGCACATGATCCGGTAAATACCACGCCAGAAATTTTAGGATTCGCTACAATATATTTGCTTGTAGTTGCTCCAGAAGCAAACACTAAGCTTAAGGCGGATTCTGGTATGCCAGCTTTATGCATCAATTTTACGGCATAATTTGCTATTACCGGAGTTGGTTCCGCTGATTTTGCAATCACGGTATTGCCTGTGACTAATGCTGCAACTATTTGCCCTGCAAAGATAGCAAAGGGAAAGTTCCAAGGACTAATGCATAAAAATACCCCTCGCCCATGCATGGAAAGGAAGTTGTTTTCACCAGTTGCGCTTGGCATTTTCTTTTGTGTCATTATCAATGGTGCTTGATTGGCATAGTAACGGCAAAAATCAATTGCTTCGATCACCTCATTAATTGCATCGGGAATGGACTTACCAGCTTCTTTAATTAAAAGTGCATATATTTCGAATTTGTTTTTTTCAAATTCATCAGCAATTTTATTTAGTATCAGGCAACGTTTTTTTAAGTCTGTGTTTGTCCATTCATCAAATGATTTACTAGCAGCATCAATTGCTGTGTTTATTTCATTCTCAGTGGCATTAGAAAATGATGAGAATTTTTGTGCATTTTTTGCTGGGCAAAATAATTCTTGGGCATGTTTTTCTTTAATAATTTCTCGCCCATCAATGATTGAGCCAACTTCATGAACTTTGTCAAAATAGCTAGCTACTTTTTCTTCAATATAATGGTAATCATTTTTATATCCTAATTCGTATCCCATAGCATTTTTCCTATCTGAATATATATTTTCTGGTAAAACAATTTTATTTTTTTGATCAAGAAGACCTAGAACCTTATCATTAATATTATAAACAATGTCGCTAATAGGAACTGATTTGTCATTTACTTTACTAACGAAGTTAGCTGAAGCGCCATTTTCAAGCATTCTGCGCATTAAATAAGCCAGTAGATCTTTTGTGACTCCGACTGGAGCGTAAATTCTTACGTTTCTTTCCTTGCTCAGCTCGGTATGTAACACATTACCCATACCATGTAATTTTTGAAATTCAAATTTTTTGCTTTTACCCATCTCAAGAATAGTCGCAGCTGTTAATGCATTATGCGTAGCAAATTGTGGGTATAGCTCATCTGAATAAGAGAATAGTTGCTTCGCACATGCAATATAGTTCAGGTCAGTGTATTCTTTTATTGTAAAAACAGGGTAGTTTTTTAAGCCAAGCTCTTGAGCATGTTTTATTTCTGTATCCCAATAAGCACCTTTTACTAAACGTATAGGAATAATTTTTTTAGTTTCTTTTGCAATTTTGGCAATTTTATGAATAATATCCAGGCTTTTAATTTGATAGGCTTGCACTACTAGGCCAATACCATTATATTTAGTCAAATCTTTATGTCTTAATAGCTTTTCTAAGAATACTAGATATATATCTGTGCGAAAGCATTCCTCAGCATCAAAGGTGATCGTTAAATTATGGTGTGCAGCTTGTTTGACTAATTCAACTACTTTATTAAAAAAGTTACCGCTTAATTCATTGAGTTTTGAATACTCAAAGCGTGGATGTAGAGCAGTAAGCTTTACAGATAAGTTAGGCCTATCGAATAATTCATCTGCAGAGTCTTCAAAATTACTTGATATAAGAGTGATTGCCTCTTGATATTGCTTATAATATCGATTTGCTTGCTTTTGTGTTCTTGAGGACTCGCCCAACAGGTCAAATGCAAACTTATTGTGCTGGTAAGATCTTTGTTCTTCTAGGGCTTCCCTCATATCTTTTGCAAAGACAAACTCTTTACTTAAATATAAAATGGCAGCTTTAACTGTAGTAACAAAAATCCTTTGTCCTAGGCGGTTAATTATTTTTGTAATGGGATTATTATATTTGATTATATCAGTGAACTTACCAGAAAAATATAGACCAAATGATGTGGCTAATGTTTTAAAAGATAAATTACTTTTAAACAAATATTGTTCCCAGTTCTTATCGGATAGTTTATCACTTATTAATTCTTGACTAGTCTTATAATCAGATACCCTTAATAATGCTTCAGCAAGACCTAATATAGCAACGCCTTCATCCTTAGATAGATCGTATAGAGATAAAAAATCTTCCATTGAAAACTTATTATTAGCCCGAATAGCTTCAACAAACTTAGCTCCCCTTGCAACAGCCTGACCTAACTCTTTAGTATTAACAACTTTCAGAGATAGAGTATTTTTAACCGTTTGATTTTCAAGTTGGTTATTATATGTAAATTTTTGTTTTAACATACTTAATACTCTATGATTGAATTGTTTTAAGTTTATTTAATACTCACCTGATGGTCTTGGGCCGAACGATCACAATATAAATATAATGCTATCAAGCTACAAATTGCAGCCGTAACTATATAATACACGCTTGCAGTAATGGTTCCAGTTCCTTGTACTAATGATTCAATTACATAAGGCGTTGTGCCACCAAATACACTTGTTGCCATATTATATGAAATAGACAAAGCTGTGTTTCTGATAGAAGTTGGATAGAGCTCGGCTTGTAGAGCTGGCTCAGGCCCGATATAAAATGCAGCCAGCAGTGATAAAGCAATTTGTGCAAAAATTACCGCTGTGAAAGTTCCTTGTTCAAATATACGGAGTAAAAATGGTGTAAATATTATTATTAGGAAAATATTAGCAACAAACATTTTCCTGCGCCCAATTCTATCTGATAGCCATCCTGCGAATAATGTTGCAAAAATCATTAATATATAGCAGCTATTTGTCAGATACCCAACGGCTATCCCAGAAAATCCACGCGTTTTTTCTAGATATGAAATAATATAGATTGCTTCCATGTAAAAAATAATAGAGCCTGTGGCGTTAATACCAATCGAAATAAGTATATCAGGCCAGTAGCGGACTACTGATTTTTTTAAAGGCTCTTCTTCTATCTCTCCGCGATACTTAGACTCTTCAAAAAGAGGAGTTTCTTGCGTATGTTTTTTGATGTATTGCCCAATGAAAAATACACCAATGCCGATTATAAAAGGTATTCTCCATGCATATTCTTGAAAAAACTCTTCTGAAAAAGAACTTTTAGTGATGAATGACGCAAGTGATCCTAATAATATTCCTATACAAATACTGGACATGGTAATACTACCAACTAATCCACGATTTTTTTTCTCACTATGTTCAATTATAAATGAAATGGAGCCAGTGAGAGCGCCACCCATTGATAAGCCTTGCAAAATTCGTACTAGCACCATTGAAATAGTTGAAGCAATGCCCCATGTTTCATAAGTTGGGAGAAAACCCATAGCAGCTGTCGGTATTGCCATGCATATTATTGCAGAGCTAAGAGCTTTTTTTCTTCCAAATTTATCGCCGATGATACCAAAAAATATTCCACCAAGAGGCCTAACTAAATATCCAACTGCAAATACAGAGAATGCTTGCAGTAATGCAGATTTTGGGTCACTAGAAGGGAAGAACTTACTACTTATTATAGAAACAAAATGGCCAAATAAAGCATAGTCGTACCATTCAAATGCATTTGCTATGCCGCCTACAAAAATAAGCTTTTTCTTATTCACAATATTTTCAACACCCCTGATTTAGATTAATAAATATTTTTTAACACAATATTTATCTTACACAACAAAATAAAGAATTTCGCGCTGTAATGCAACTTATTTTATTACAAACCCAAAAAATAAAAGTATTTGCGCTCTATATTATCGATTATTGTATTTCTTTTATTTCTTGAATTTTGTTGCTGATTTTATAAAAATAGTTTAATTTGAAAACTGGAAAACCAAAAAGAAAAATAACATGGTAAACAAACTTTATAGTAATTTAGGGCCTTATAAAATTTCCGAAATTGCTGAGTATATTAGCGCAGAAATAGTAGGTAATGCTGATATTAGTATTTCGGATATTAAATCCTTGGAACAAGCTTCTCATCAAGATATTAGTTTTTTGGAAAATCAAAAATACTTGCCCTCATTTGCAAAAAGTAAAGCGGCTGCCTGTATTATATCAAACAACCAAGAACTGAAAGATGGAAATCAAAATATGGTATTGTTAAAAGTCGATGATGCTTACTTTGCGTATACTAAGCTATTAAACTTTTTTTACAAACCATTAAAGCAGCCTGGCAGTAAAATTGAAAAGTCTAGTCATATTGCACCTTCTGCAAAAATTGGTAATAATTGTTATATTGGCCATAATGTAGTCATTGAGGATGAGGTGGAAATAGGTGATGATGCTGTTATTCAAGCAGGAGCATATATTGACTATGGTGTGAAAATTGGTTCTAGAGCAAGAATTGATGCTAATGTGGTTATTAGCCACTCAATCATTGGGGATGATGTAGTAATTTTGCCTGGAGCAACTATAGGTCAAGATGGTTTTGGATTTGCCACACATAACGGAGTTCACACAAAAATATTACATATTGGTAGAGTGATTATTGGTGATAATGTTGAGATAGGAGCTAATAGTTCAATCGACCGGGGCTCCATGAACGATACTGTAATAGAAGATTTATGCCGTATTGATAATTTAGTACAAATAGGCCATAATGCGCATATTAAAACAGGTAGTATTATTGTTGCACAGGTTGGCATTGCCGGCAGTAGTGTGATTGGTAAATATTGCGCTCTTGGTGGTCAGGTTGGTGTTGCTGGTCATGTAAATATTACCGACCATGTTCATCTTGCTGGGCAATCTGGTGTGATGCAAAATATTACAGAGCCAGGAGCTAGGGGTGGTAGCCCGGCTATACCAATTCGTGATTGGCATAGGCAATCTATTATGTTAAAAAAATTAATAAAGAATAAATGATATGCAGCTTAATATTAATGAAATAATGAATATTCTTCCACATCGATATCCGTTTTTATTAGTCGATAAAGTAGAAGAAATAAACCTTTCTAAATCAATTAGAGCAATTAAAAATATTACGGTCAATGAGCCACAATTTGTTGGACACTTTCCTGAAAAACCAGTAATGCCAGGTGTATTAATTGTTGAAGCAATGGCGCAAACTGCTGCTATATTAGTAGCAAAATCTATCGGTGGAAGTGAAAAAAAGGATGTATTATTCTTATCGATTGATAATACTAAGTTTAGAAAGATAGTATCGCCTGGAGACAGTCTGGTGATGACTGTAGAAATAGTGCATAATAGAGGCCACGTGTGGAAATGTAGAGCAAAATCACAAGTAGAAGGCATATTAGTTGCTGAAAGTACATTTACCGCCATGATTCAAGATAAAAAAATATAAATTATGATACATAAAACAACAATTATCGAAGAGGGCGTTCAGATTGGAAAGAACGTTCAAATAGGACCTTATTGCATCATTGGCAAAGGGGCTCATATTGGTGATAATGTTAGAATTAGATCGCATGTTGTTACAGAAGGAAGGGTAATAATTGGAGAGGGAGTATCTATTAATTCATTTGCTTCCTTATCTTATCCACAGACTTTAAAATATAATGGCGAAGATTCTGCTATAATTATAGGTAAGAATACCACAATTCGTGAATATGTGACTATTCAACACGGTACTGAGCATGGTCGTATGAAAACTGTTATTGGTGATGATTGTTTGCTGATGGTTGGGGTGCATGTAGCACATAATTGCATCGTTGGTAATAACGTTATTTTAGCAAATTATGCAAGTTTAGCTGGCCATGTGGAGATAGGTGATTTTGCAATTATTGGAGGACTTTCTGCTGTGCAACAATTTTGCCGAGTTGGCCCACATACCATGATTGGCGGCCTATCTGGTATTGACAAAGATGTAGTGCCGTATGGTTTAGCGGCAAATAAAAGAGCTTCCTTAGAAGGTATTAATTTAGTTGGCATGAAAAGACGTGGTTTTGATACAAAAGAAACAATACAAGCAAGTAAAGCGACAAAAATACTGTTTAATAGTGATAGTGATTTAGTGTTTGACGAAAGAGTGAAACAAGTTAAAGAGCAATTTAAAGATAATAATATAGTCCAGCAAATTATTAAATTTGTTGAATCAGATAATAGCCGTTCTTTTTGTAAATTTGAGTGAGTGTTATGAAAGTACCTGTGTTAGGAATTATTGCTGGAGATGGCAGTTTACCAAAGCAAATCGTTGATGTTTATAGCGGCGTCGGAGGGAAGTGTTTTGTCGCTGCTGTGGCAAGGCAAGGTAATTTTGCATTAAATCAACAAAGTTTTGCCATAGGGCAAGCTGGCAAGATATTAAAATATTTTACTGATAATGAGGTTGAGAATATTATCATTATTGGTGGTATTAAAAGACCAGACTTATCAAATTTGAGTGTTGATATAACTGGTGCGATGTTACTTGCCAAAATTGCTCATAAGAAAATACGTGGTGATGATAATATTTTACGTATTATTGCAGAATTCCTTGAAGGGAAGGGGTTTAGGGTGATTTCTGCTAAAGAAATATTAAATTTACAAAATTCTGAGGTGATGGTTAAAAGTTATATTCAACCATTAAAGAAAGAATTAGATGATATTAGCCTTGGGAAAATTGTAATGGAAGCCTTGGGTGAAGTTGATGTGGGTCAGTCTGTCGTAGTTCATCAAGGATATGTATTAGGGATAGAAGCAGCTGAAGGAACTGATAATTTAATTACTCGTTGCGCTGCTTTGCGTAAGAAAACAGAAGGTGGCGTATTGGTGAAAATGGTCAAATCAGGTCAGGATTTTCGTCTTGATACTCCGGTAGTTGGCCCAGAAACAATCGAGAAATTAGCACAACATGGTTATGCTGGGCTAGCGATTGAAGCAAATATTATCATAGCTGAACCAGAGCGTTTTCTGCAACTATTAGACCAGCATAAATTATTTTTATATATGATTTAAATATCACTTATTGTGAATTAATATGGTGATATAAATCAGATCACATAATATCTTCAGAATAAATATGTATAATTATTTCATATATTTATACATAAAACGTACTATGAATAACTTATCAAGATCATTAGATGATTTGTTAAAACAGCAACAAGAAAGGCTTGAAGAAAAATTTAAAGATGCTCTTTACCGCCTTGCACTACAAAGAGCTGCTGTAGACCGTATTATTGAAAAACAAGGTCGCTTATGTCATGAAGAAATTTTAGCTGAAATGGTTAAAATAGATCCTGACTTTCAAAAAAAACTTAGTCCTAAAGAGCTGAAGCAAGGGGTTGATTATGAACTTAATTGTTTATTACATCCTACTTACAAAGATATAGAACAAGCTGAGAACGAAATAAAAACTTTGCGTCAAAAAGCTGATGATGCTCTTGATTATATATTACAAAAAGTTGGTGATGTTCATAGTAATATAGTTAAAAGAATCGATAATTTATTTATTAAGTTGGATAAAGCTATTGGTGCTATATTTAATTGGGTTGGTAAGAAAATAGCTAACTTAGATGAAGGAGTGCTGCGTAAAAAAGTAAATACTAATATCAAAAAAGCCTATCGCTTATTTACCTCCCCTTTGTTCTTTAAGTTTGTTTCGATAGCTATGGCGGTTAGTACTGGCGCTGCGCCAGCAATGGCTTTTGGGTTAGGTTTAGTTGCATTGGATTCAGCTTTACGTTTTGCTAAAATAGGTTTTACGCGTCGTTACAAAAGAGAGCTAGCTCTATTATTAAAATGTCATCAATCTAAACAGGATGAACAAGAACTAAGACATGATGATAAAAATACTCCAATATTTAAGGCAATAGATAAGTTAAGTGCAAAAAAAACACCCCGCAATAATGTAAAAAAACGCTCTAAAGATCCCTACCCCATACCAAGCGAAACAAGAGTAGGGTACATGTCTGCTGGTCAGGCTATGATGCAAAATAGTGCATCATTGATGTATAGCGTGATGAATTGCATCAAATCGTTTGCGTTTATGAATTCGTTATTTTTAATACAAGAATTTACTTTCTTATACACTAATGCTCGTCGAAAAAACGATTGGAAGATGCTTGATAGAGAGTTGAAACAAAAAATTAATATACTCAATGTCGATGATGAGATACCAGGTTATGATAATTTAAACGAATTACGCAATTTGGCTAAAGAGAAGCATATCGATATTGAAACAAAGAAGGCTTTATGCAAAAGTGGTAAGGAGTATAAAAGCGATAAAGAGATTCAGGATGACTACAACATAAAGAGCAAAGAGATAAGGCAAAGCTTGGGTAAATTTAAAAGTTCACGAGGTATTTCTGGTTTTGTTACTAATATATTTAAAATAGCAAAAAAATCGCATGATCCATTTGAAAAATACTACAGCACCGCAGATGTTCGCGATTCATTGAAAAAGTTTGATAAATTAGTAAATGAGTTTATTCCCGAATTATCAAAGGAAAACATTGAACGATATGAAAAAGGAGAAGAATCAGTAATAACTAAAGGAAAAGGAAAAGGCGCTGGCGCCGATAAGCTACAAAAATCGTCACCAAATCGATCGAAGCCCATTGATCCTCAGAATTTTCCTAAGACAGATGACCATCAAACTCAAGTTGCAAACAAAGGGGATGGTTCTACTCCAGGACGTGGAGCTGGATCTACAGGTAACGGCTAGCCCAACCAGCTAAAACATCAGCAACATATTGACTATCTTTAGGATTTTTCATTAATAAATGATCCGCATTATCTAGCGAAACAAAGCTTTTAGGGTGTTTTGCCAATTTATAAATTTGCTTTGCATTTTCAATGCTTACAGTGCTATCAAGTGGAGAGTGCATAACAAGCAAAGCTTTGCGTAAATTACGTATTTTTTCTGGCATATCTTGACTTTTAATATCTTCTAAAAACTGCTTTTTAATATTAAACTTGCGCCCCCCTAGCAACACTTCAGCTTCGCCTTTGGAGTTTATTTCATCAATGTGCAAAGCAAAATTATGTGTAACGTGCGAACTGTCGCAAGGCGATCCAATAGTAGCGACTGCTTTCACTTCGGGTATTTGTGAGGCCGCAACGATTGCAGCAGTACCCCCAAAGCTATGGCCAACTAATATTTGCGGTGCTGAAAATTCTTTTCGCATAAAATCTGCTGCAGCAATTAAGTCACCAACATTTGATGAAAAATTTGTATCAGAAAAGTCACCCTGACTGCCTCCAAGCCCAGTGTAATCGAAGCGAAATAAAGCCATTCCAGCATTATTTAAAGCCTTCGAAATTCGGCTTAAAGCAGTAATATCTTTATTTCCAGTAAAGTAATGAGCAAATAGAACATAGGCTTTTGGGTTTTCTGGCGAATCTAGGCGAGCCATTAGCTTATGACCCAATGAACCAGTAAATTGTAGTTTATTGCTAATTAACATTGGTATCTTTCCTTAATAAATACATTATGTATGTTTATAGCAAAAAGTTAACCAAAATCAACTAGTATATCAATATTCGTTGGTTTAAATTAATATTTTTTATAATTAGCTTGCAAGGCAGATTAATTTTTAACCTAATTTACTATATTATACAATATCATAATTAATATTAACTGGCCTGCGTACGCAAGGAACTAGCATAGTTGAGCTTTCGTTAAATAAGCTTGTTGGGCTAACACTTACGCAAGGGCTTTTAATTTCATAAGCAGCACCAGGTGTACAAGATGCGAGCACTATGAATAGTACCACTATATTTAAGTATTTCATATATCCTACATTCTAATCTTTGTATATGTGTATTAGTGTAGCTGTCTGGCTGAGGTACAGCAATTTTAATTTACTAATAAGTTTGCTTTTTATTGATCAGTTATGATTATCATACAACAGTTTTAAGAAATTAATAGTCGCAAATGCTAAAAACCCTGCTACTTTTGTGATATTCGGGATAAGATTATAGATTAATTATATATTACTTAATTTATACTTCGTATGTCAAAATCTCTGCAAGAATTAATTGAATCAGGTGAGTATTTTCGTGATGCTAGAGAATGGTATAAGATTAAGTATGTTCATCCATTTTCGCAAAGATCATTCTTAATAATCTTGAGTATAATTATATGTATTGTTGTCTGCTCAGTAGCACTGAATATATATGGTTTATTTCCTACGCACAAACAAGTGAGATATGTTATTAATATCGAAGATACTACCAACAAATCTACTAAAATAGAACGTGCTGAATACTCGCATCAAGATGCTCAGGTTTCAATAATACATGAATTAGTCACCAAATATGTCAGTAACCGAGAAAATTATGATTATGATGACCTACAGCGTCAATTTACATATGTTAAAAACAGTTCTACCCGTATTGTTTTTCGTCGTTTTTTTAATTTTATGAATATTGATAATGAAGATTCGCCAATTTTAAAATATAAAAAAAGCATATCACGTCACATAGAAATTAACTCGGTAAAATATAAGGGATCTAATGTAGCCATTGTGAATTTTACAGCTATTGCTGAAGATATATCAGGTGCAAAGCATGAGGATAAATTATGGCAGGCAAACATAAAGTTTGATGCCGATAAAATAAGTAATAGATTACCTTCAGGTCAACGATTTAATTTTACTATAACAGATTATGACCTGACTATGATAAAAGATAATTTAAAATGATAGCAATTATGAAAAAGATAACCCTATTTTGTATATTTAGTTTGTTAATAATAGCTGCCAATATGTCGTATGCAATTCGTGAATCAAGACCAACTCCAACTGATTCTAGGATCAGGATAATGGTCTATAATCCAAATGATGTGTTTAAATTTACTGGTTATTATGGCTATCAAGCTAGTATAGAGCTCGAAAAAGATGAGCAAGTAATTAGCATTTCTATGGGAGACACAACGTCATGGCAAGTTGTTCCTTCTGGTTACCGAATTTTTATTAAACCAATCGAAAAAGATGCTACAACAAACATGACTTTAATTACTAGTAAACGCACTTATTTCTTCGAGTTATATGCAGAGGAAACTCTAGATATTCGCGATCCAAACTTAGTATTTAATGTAAAATTTCTCTACCCAGACTCAGAAGATGAAGATAATGTGAGAACCTTCGCAAAAGCTAGTAGTGATTTACCTAACTTGGAACAGCCAGAGAATTTAAATTTCTTATATACAATTAGTGGTAGTGAAGAAGTCGCCCCAATTAAAATTTTTGATGATGGTGAGTTTACCTATATTCAGTTCCGCGATAAAAACAACGAAATACCAGCAATTTTTGCCGTTGATGAAGAGCTAAGAGAATCAATGGTAAATTTCCGTTTGGACCCAGCAAACAATAATTTAGTTATTGTTGACCATGTTTTTCCAAAACTAACGCTACGAGCGGGTAAAAAAGTCACTTGTGTTTTTAACGA
>Ga0190276_120_pt1 | contig 20037 bp, 15 predicted proteins | sample MCH_20Endo_J9_FD_131022 | JGI IMG/M metagenome (GOLD analysis project Ga0190276, IMG submission 131022) | Enriched cells of marine protists from Biology Centre CAS, Ceske Budejovice, Czech Republic - MCH_20Endo_J9 | ecosystem: Environmental > Aquatic > Marine > Unclassified | place: Czech Republic... | reverse complement strand
AGAGCACGAAAGACTCTGCTTTACCAGTTAAAGTATACCCCCCAGCTTTACCTATTCCTTCACCACTTGCACAAAAATCATCTATTTCTTGCTTAGTTAGCTTTTTGACTTTGAGTAATGATTCAGACAGTTTTGTTTGCGAAACCATCTTATTTCCATCTTTTCGAATAATAGTTACACCCGTGTAAACCCTATGGCGCCTTTGCGAAATCATCTCTAAACTTTCACGCACATCCTGTTCATTTTTTGCTTTGCGCATAATTTGCCGGCGACAAACTGGAACTGTGTCTGCTCCAATAATAATTCCTTTTTCGATCTGACTGGCAACGTGTTGGGCCTTTTCAAAACTCATGCGCCTAGCAAAATTTTGTGGGGTTTCGCCTTTATTTATTACTTCATCAATGTCAGCAGGAATCACCTGATCTGGAGTTATGCCAATTTGCTGTAGTAGCTGCAATCTCGCTGGAGATGCCGAGGCTAAAATTATTGGTAATGTCATTAGTGTCTTAGTACCTTAAAATAACTCGACCTTTTGTCAGATCGTATGGAGTCATCTCAACTTTTACTTTATCACCTACTAAGATTTTAATACGGTTTTTACGCATTCTGCCAGAGGTATGGGCAATAATCTCGTGTCCATTTTCCAACTCAACTCTAAAATGTGCATTTGGCTTCAGTTCAAGAACTTGACCATCCATTTCTATTAATTCTTCTTTTGCCATTTAAATTTCACGGTAAATATTAATTTTTGCAGCCCAATCATAACAATTAATCCCTTAAATTGCAAGAAATATAGTCGATGAAATGATTAAAGAATTGATAGGCACAAATATATTAAATGACAATTAACGAATAATCTGCTATATTTCCTGCACATTATGAATAAAAATACGAATTAATATGCAATTTATTGACGAAGCAAAAATATATATAAAAGCTGGTAATGGAGGTTGTGGCTCTGTTAGCTTCCATAGAGAAAAATATATTGAGCGCGGGGGACCTGATGGTGGCGATGGTGGTTCTGGTGGTAGCATTATCTTTCGTAGTAACTCGCACTTGAATACTTTGCTTAATTTCCGATTTAAAAAGCATTTTAAAGCTGATAATGGCGAATATGGTAAGGGGCGTAGTATGACTGGAAAATCACGCGCTCCACTGATCCTTGAAGTGCCCGTAGGGACGCAGATTTTCTCTGACGATGGACTATTATTAATCTACGATTTTGACACTGATGAAGATGAATTTGAAATCTTAACTGGTGGTAAAGGTGGTCTTGGTAATGCACACTTTAAATCATCAACAAATAGGTCTCCTAGAAAAAGAACTAGTGGTGAGATTGGCGAAGAAATGGACGTGGTCTTAAAATTAAAGCTATTATCTGATGCTGGCCTAGTTGGACTACCTAATGTTGGTAAATCAACTTTACTATCCATGTCTAGTGCAGCAAGACCAAAAATTGCCGACTACCACTTCACTACTCTAAAACCTAGCTTAGGCGTTGTGTATGTTGGCGAAGAAGAGTTTGTCCTAGCAGATATTCCTGGTTTAATTAAAAATGCACATTTAGGCAGCGGGCTTGGTGACCGCTTTCTAAAGCATATTGAAAGGTGTGGTGTATTAATTCATGTCATTGACGTAACGCACGAAGATGTTATTCAAGATTATGATGTAATTCGCAATGAACTAATCTCTTATTCAGATCTATTGCAAGACAAAAAAGAAATTATTTGCTTAAATAAAATTGATTCCATAGACCCAAAAGATCTTATTGAGAAAATAGAGCTACTACAAAAACATACAGGTAAAGAAATACATCCAATTTCAAACTTTACAAGAGATGGGATAACCCCCTTGCTACAAAAATCATTGCAAGTAATTAAAGAACGCCAAGAAGAAGAGTAACGCCCCTCTTTTTACTAAAAATATTGTATAATGAATTATATTCTTTTAAAGATTATGCTTGAAAAAATAATATTTGTTGGTATATTACTTTCAGTTGGATGAAAGTAATACTACTTTTTATTTAATTTTCAAATGCGCTCTTAGCTCAGCTGGATAGAGCAACGGACTTCTAATCCGTAGGTCAAAGGTTCGAATCCTTTAGAGCGCGCCACTCACAACCGGGTATATACTGAAGGTATATACTGAAGAGATAGGTAACAGTTTATTCTGATCACATGGGTAACAGTTTTACCCCAAAAAGATTAAGTGTCGGTTCTAATCTACATTTTACTTCTTATTTTTGAGACTCTATACCATTCCAACGATTTGATGAATCTATATTGAAATCAAATAAATCAAGCGCTCTGACTGCAGAATATTCAGCCATTTCGTCAATAGATTTTGGTTTATTATAGAATGAGCAGACAGTAGGAGATATGACAACACCAAGGCGGCTTAATTTTAGCATATTTTCTAAGTGGATAGGACTGAGTGGAGTTTCTCGGGCCATAAGGACTAGTTTTCTTTGCTCTTTAATAACTACGCCTGCTGCTCTAGAAATAAGGTCTTCTTCATACCCAGATGCAATTGCAGCAAGAGTTTTCATACTACATGGCGCAACAATCATACCGTCAACAATAAAAGATCCGCTAGAGATTTTTGCTGCAATATCACTATGATTATAATGATAGTCAGCGAGTTCTATGACTTCTTTAATATTCAGATCTAGCTCCATAGATATTGTAAGGCGTGCAGACCTAGAAATTACCAAGTGAGTTTCTACACCAATATTTTTAAGTATTTCTAGTATCTTAACACCATAAATCGCACCGGATGCTCCAGAAATAGCTACAATTATCCGTTTTTGGTAATTAGTACTAATTTTATACACAGCGCAAAACTCTTTAAATATCTTTTCATAATTATAGACGATTAATGTAAAATTTACTAGTTCGAAAATCAATTTTAGCGTCCAACTCTTTGAGAACCAATTTGAGGCTTAGAAGGAGCTACTGTTTTAACAGATCCTTTCTCTGGCACCGTTTTTGATTTTAACAATTGAGTTTTTATATTTTTTGCTATTTTTTTTAGTTTATCTGGTATAACTTTTGATACAGATGGCTGAGCTTTATGTATTGCGGACTTTTTCTTTGGTTTTGTTTCGGGCTCTTGTGTCTTTTGTGACTTTTTTTGTGGTATCTCTGCTTTTTTAAAAGGCTTTTGATTCACCACTTTATCCATTTTTTCAAAATCTACTTTAACTTTTTGATCAGCGGGTGGTATCTGGTTAAGAATTTTATCGTAACTTCCCTCTTTACTTTTATCAAAAGCTAATTTTGCAGCCTGTTCTGATACTTTCATATTTTGTGCATATTGTTGGGGTGAATCATTTTTTAATGAATGTTGGTTAACCGATGTTTGTAAGGCATGAAAAACCAACACATTTGCAACCGCTTCACTCTCTAATTTAGTTTCACTATTCTTCTGATAAAAAGGCTTTAATTTTGAGAAGTGGTCCTGAAGATAATCTGGCACTTTAAAATCATCAAAAGCTTTAGCAGCTTTACCCATTTTTCCACCAGATAATTTTACAAAATCGTTTTTTTTCTTGTTATCTTCCTTAGAAGAGAGGTTACTTCTTTCTCTTTGAAAATCTCTTAACTCTTGCATCTCATCTCTATTAATTTTAACATCTTTAATAGCAGGATATATATCTTCTACGCCTAAACGATTTTCAACGCATTCATAAAGCATAGCAGTTTTTGCTAAATTAGTATTTCGCATATATTGATCTCTTCTTGCTTTAAGCCTTGGATATTTTTGTGTTACTTTGTCCATTTCAACATCAACTAATTTTGAAACAAAATTATGTAGTTTCTCAGAGTTCATGCCATCTTTTTTTAGATCATTAAAGACTTTTGTATCCAGTTCAGCTTTTTTCATATCGCTGCAAGCATCATATAGTTTAGAAGCCTCTTTTTTTGTTATGCTGCCATCTAAGATCTTTGGTTTTGTTTCTGCGTATGTTTTTTCAAAATCTGGTTTATTTGCTTCACCACTTTCTGACATATTATTTCCTTCAAAAGATTCTTTTTATTAATCATATTATACAAAACAAATCTTCGTCAATAATTTTAGAGCTACGCAAGGTTAGTAGCAACAAACTATTTTAAAATCCATTAATTTTTGTGATTTATTTGCTAAATACTTGCATCATATTTCATTATATGTAAGTATATGAAAAAAATTATTGGAGCAAAATTATGGTAAAAAAATTATTACTATCTATTGGAGTTTTATTTTTAAGCTTAAGCGTTTATGCAAACGAAAAAACTACAGAGAAACAAGGTTTAATTGTTAAAGAGTCTTGGGCAAGGACATCAATTCCTCCAAATAATAATTCAGCTGCATACATGAAAATTACCAACCCAAACAAAGAGCAAATAACTATTATTGGTGCTTCAGCGGCGATGGTAGCGAATAATGTCGAGTTGCATAAAAGTTTTGTTGATGAAAAAGGAATTAGCAGAATGACCTCAATTGATAAAATAGTTGTTCCTGGCGAGAGTACAATTGAGCTGGCTCCTGGTGCGATTCACATTATGCTCTTTGATTTGAAAAAGAATTTATCACTTGATGATAAGTTTAAACTAATCTTAAAGCTAGAGGGCATGAAACCAGTTGCTAGTACAGTGGTAGTAAAAAACTAGATAATAAATGACTATAATTTATAAAGTTACTAAAGATTTAAAAAAAGTATCTAGCTATTTAAAGAGTTGAATTATCTCATATAATAAAATTTAACTTGATAATATTTAAGATCATTAGTAATATCCTGATTCATAACTGGGAAAATAATAGAGAATTATCAGATAATATGAAAAGATACCCTGAAGACCCCTTCACAATAGAAGAAAGAAAAACATACAACTCCTGGCGTCTTAGAGTTCTAATTTTTATTATTATTGGCTATGGCGCCTATTATTTATGTCGGCAAAATTTTGCAATGATTATGCCGGCCTTTATGGCAGAATTTGGTTATACTAAAACTCAAATGGGTATAGTATTATCTATTGCTTCAATAGTGTATGGTGCTGGTAAATTTGCAAACGGATATTTTAGTGATAAATCTAATGCACGCTACTTTATGCCTATTGGTTTGTTTATCTCTTCGATCATTACATTTGTTTTAGGTTTTAGTAATGGTCTTTATATGCTTGGTGCATTATGGATATTAAATAATTGGTTTCAGTCAATGGGTTGGCCACCAGCAGCTCGCATATTAACTCACTGGTTTGCACCATCGGAGTTGGGCACAAAATGGGCAATGGGCGCTGCCTCACACCAAGTAGGAGGTGCTATAACTTTAATTCTATCTGGTTACTTAGTAGCCAATTACGGCTGGCGCTATGCATTTTTTGTTCCAGCAATCATTTCGTCTATTATAGCGCTTATTTTGTATAATCGCCTGCGTGAGTCACCAAAAATTATTGGCTTACCACCAGTAGAGCTTTATAAAGGCGACAATATTTTCCACGAAGAAGATAAGGAAGATAATATGCCAACAATAGAGATTTTTCGCAAGGTATTTTACAATAAAAATATGTGGTTGATTTGCGGGGCGAACATATGCGTCTATATTGTTCGAATTGGTATTATTTTTTGGGCGCCATTATTTTTAAATCAGTTTAAAGGTATCTCCATACAGCACGCTGGTTGGCAAGTGGCTTCCTATGAAGTAGTTGGTGTATTAGGTGGTATTTCGGCTGGGTATATATCAGATCGATTTTTTGCTGGGCAAAGGGGGATTGTAGGTGCTATTTTTATGTTTATGCTAACGTTAGTACTAATTGCTTTTTGGTATATGCCCAACGGTTCTAACTTAGTCAGTGCAGGAATATTGGTGCTAGTTGGCTTTTTTGTCTATGGTCCGCAAGTATTAATTGGCGTTGCATCAGCTGACTTTACTTCAAAAAAAACTATTGGTACAGCGAATGGCCTTGCTGGTACTATGGGGTATGTGGGATCAGCTATTTCGGGCGTTGGTGTTGGCATGTTGGTTGACCAGTATGGCTGGGCAAGCGCATTCATGTTTTTTATATTTTCAGCCCTTTTAGGCAGTATATTTTTCTTGATGACTTATAAGGTAAAGTAAATTATAGTAACTCTATGGAAGTGAATTAAAAACCAGGAGTGTGAAGTTTAGTTATGAAAAACTATAATAATTTAGAAAAAAAATTACAGCAAATAGGTCATTTAAATACAATTTATGGAGTGGCTCATTGGGATAAATCAGTTAGTTTAGCGTCTGGATCGATGCAGAACAGAGCTGAAGAACTTGCTTCGGTTTCAGCCTTAATTCACGAAATGAGCACTTCACAAGAAATGGGTGATTTGATAAACTCGGCTTATGAAGATAAGGACTCTCTTAATAAGTGGCAGAAAAAGAACTTAGAGTTAGCGCAAAAAAATTATGATACGCAAACTTGTCTTCCTGTTGATCTACAAAGAGAATTTAATATTGCTACTAGCCAGTCTGAGTTTGCTTGGCGCGAGGCACGTCAAAACAACAACTTTTCTAAAGTAGCACCGTATTTAGAGAAGCTTTTCTCACTGACTCGCAAGAAGAGTAAAATTTTGTCTGAGAAGCTTGGTCTTCGTCCTTATGATGCATTAATTGATCAATTTGATCCAGGCAGGCGCTCGCCAGAGATCGATGTAGTATTTTCAGGATTAAAGGAAAAACTTATTCCACTGGCGCAAAAAATTCAAGAAAAGCAGAAATCAGAGGAAGTACTTCCGCTACCAAATATTGATGTAGCTACGCAAAGACAAATTAGCCTGCAGATTGTTGAGTCTATGGGTTTTGACTTAAATTGCGGTCGTCTGCACGAAACATTGCACCCATTTTGTAGTGGCTCAAACGACGATGTACGCTTAACTACATCATTTGATGAAACAAGACCATTATTTGGTTTATTTGCTACTATTCACGAGACAGGACATGGTTTATATCAACAAAGTTTGCCGGCAAGATATCGCGACCAGCCCGTCGGCAAACCCTTAGGAATGGCATTTCACGAGAGTCAATCATTAATTATGGAAAGGCAAGCAGCTACTTCTAAACCTTTTGTAGAATTTTTATCACGTTTGTTGCAAGATAAGTTTGGCTTTAAAGGAAATGCATTTGGTTTTGATAATCTATATAAATTGTTAACACGAGTGGAGTCTAGCTTGATTAGGATTACTTCTGATGAGGTGACTTATCCATTGCATATTATCTTACGCTATGAGCTTGAGAAAGTGATTTTAGATGATAATTTTCAAATTAATGATCTGCCTGAACTGTGGAACTCTAAGATGAAGGAGTATCTGGGGATAACTCCAGACACTGACAGTGATGGTTGTATGCAAGATATTCATTGGTATATGGGGGCATTTGGTTACTTCCCGGCTTATACAAACGGTGCGTTGGTTGCTAGTATGATGATGCAACAAATTAGGCAGAAAAATACTAATATTGATAACGAATTAGTACAAGGTAGTTTTGTTGGCATTAATCAATATCTCAACCAAAATATTCGAAGCTTAGGTAGCTTGCTCAACTCATCCGAGTTGCTTGAAAAAGCAACAGGAAGTAAAATAATTGACCCACAAATATTTATTGACTATTTAAAAGAAAAATATCTTTAAAAGCGTCCATTCATGTGAGTAGTTTCAATTTTAACAAAATAGCTCGAAACTGCTCACTTTGGGCTGAACGATTACCTTTAAAATGCAAAAAGACCTTCTAACTCAATGAATAAGTTATGAAGGTCTTAATAACAATCTTAGGTAGTATCAATTTTTCTTTTTTAATCTGCCATATTAACTTGACTATCTGAAGATTCTTTATCTCGAGCAGCTGCTACCTTTTTTGCAATACCCATATGAAAACCTGTTCCCGAAGGTATTAACCTACCCACAATAACATTTTCTTTCAAACCTTGCAACGTATCCACCTTACCAGCTACTGCCGCTTCAGTTAACACTTTTGTAGTTTCCTGGAACGAAGCTGCAGAAATAAATGAATTTGTCTGCAAAGATGCTTTAGTAATACCTTGTAATACTGGTTTATAGGTAGCTGGAATTTTGCCTTCAGATTCAATCTTTTTATTAACATCTAAAATATCATGTAAATCCATTTGCTTACCATCAATAATCGAGGTGTCTCCGGCGTTGATGATTTCAACTTTTTGTAGCATTCTTTTGATAATTACTTCTATATGCTTATCATCAATTCTCACACCCTGCAATCTATAAACAGCTTGTATTTCAGCGATCATATAACGCGCTAATGCTTCAATACCCATTACCTTTAGAATATCTTGCAATACTGGATTACCATCGATAATCATGTCACCGCGCTTTACATAATCACCTTCATTCACTACAACATGTTTTCCCTTTGGAATAATATATTCTAATGGTGCTGACCCACTTGTTGGATTCAATATGACTCGGCGCTTTGATTTATAATCTTTACCAAATTCAATTCTACCATCTGTTTCAGCAATTATAGCACTATCTTTTGGTACCCTTGCTTCAACAAGCTCTACTACTCTTGGTAAACCACCAGTAATATCACGAGTCTTTGTCGATTCACGAGGAATACGAGCTAAAATATCACCCGCTGTTACTTCTGAACCATCTTCAATACTTAAAACAGCTCCGACTGGTAAGTAATGCTTAGCTTCAAGACCGGTTGCGAGCTCAACTGGTTTACCTTTAGCATCTACCAATTGTATTCTAGGTCTTAGCTCAACACCTTTAGAGTATTGTTTTGATTCTATTATTACCTTACTTGAAATACCTGTTGCTTCATCGATCACGGTACGCACAGATAAACCTTCTAGCATATCCATGAATATCACTTTACCAGTTTTTTCGGTAATAATTGGTAAAGTATATGGATCCCATTCTGCTAATTTTTGTCCTTTTTCGGCTTTTTCACCATCGTCAAGCATTAACCTTGAGCCATAAGGTATTTTGTAATTTGATTTTTCTGCTCCTTTCTCATCTAATAATAATATCTCACAAGACCTGCTCATCACGATCTTATGCCCTTGAGAATTTACAACTAAATTACGACCTTTTATTTTTACGCTCGCATCATAAGAGGCCTCTACAGATGAAACTTCTGCACCTTTTGTTGCAGCTCCACCAATGTGGAAAGTTCTCATTGTTAACTGAGTACCAGGCTCACCAATAGACTGAGCAGCGATAACGCCAATTGCTTCACCAGCAGAAACTAAGGAACCAGTGGCCAAATCACGACCATAACAAGTCGAGCATATACCTCTTTTTGTTTCACAAGTTAGCACTGATCTAATTTTCAATAGATCTAGTCCTGAAGATTCTATTTGATCTAATTTTTCTTCATCAATTAACTCACCAGCTTTAATGATAACCTCGCTAGTTACTGGGTGTAATGTATCAATCGATACTGTACGCCCTAAAATTTGATCAGCTAATGATACTATTACTTCACCACCTTCAATAATAGTCTTAATTTCAATACCATTATCCGTACCACAATCATATTCAGTAATAATACAATCTTGTGCAACATCAACTAATTTTCTAGTTAAATAACCGGAGTTAGCTGTTTTTAGCGCCGTATCAGCAAGACCTTTACGAGCTCCGTGCGTGGAGTTAAAGTATTCACGAACCGTTAAGCCTTCTTTGAAGTTTGATTTAATTGGTGTTTCAATAATTTCACCAGATGGTTTTGTCATCAACCCTCTCATACCCGCAAGCTGTTTAATCTGCGCGGCTGAACCCCTTGCTCCAGATAAGGCCATCATGTGTATCGAATTAAGTTTTTGCTGATTATTTAAATCATCACGCCCTTCTTGAGCTACGGCAATTTGTTCCATCATGTTAGCAGCAACTTTATCAGTACACGCAGTCCAAGCATCAACTACCTTATTAAACTTCTCTCCATGAGTAATTAAGCCTTCTAGATATTGTTGCTCAAACTCATCAACTAATTTCTCAGTTTCACCAATAAATTTGTTTTTATTATCAGGTACTACCATATCATTCATACCAAATGAAGTACCTGAACTACAAGCATGTTTAAAGCCTAATTCCATCAATTTGTCGGCAAAAATTACCGTTGCTTTTTGACCACAGTAACGATATACCGCATCAATAGCGTTAGTAATATTTTTCTTAGTCATCTCTTTATTTAATAGCCTAAAATCAATATTATCACTTTTTGGCAATAATTGAGATAATATAACACGGCCAGGAGTTGTCTCTACAATCGAGGACACGAGACCACCTTCTGGACTGACTAGGTCAACTCTATATTTAATTTTTGCGTGGTAAGTTACCGCTTTGTCATATAAAGCATACTCAATTTCTTTAATATCATCAAATACCATACCTTGACCTTGGTCGTTATCGACTTCCAATGTCAAATAATATAGACCAAGCACAATATCTTTATCTGCAGATATAATTGGCTTACCGTTTGCTGGGCTTAAAATATTATTTGTTGACATCATTAATACTCGCGCTTCAAGCTGAGCTTCAACAGATAATGGGACATGCACAGACATAGTGTCACCATCAAAGTCAGCATTAAATGCTGCGCAAACAAGAGGGTGTAATTGTATCGCTTTACCTTCAATTAAAAGTGGTTCAAAGGCTTGGATTCCTAAACGGTGCAATGTTGGGGCTCTATTTAAAAGAACTGGGTGCTCTCTGATAACCTCTTCCAAGATATCCCAGACCTCTACTCTCTCAGCTTCAACAATTTTCTTTGCCGCTTTAATTGTAGTAGCAATTCCATATAACTCTAATTTTGCATACACAAACGGTTTAAACAACTCTAAAGCCATTTTTTTCGGTAAACCACATTGGTGTAGCTTCATTTCCGGGCCCACAACGATTACTGAACGTCCAGAATAATCAACCCTTTTTCCTAATAAGTTTTGACGGAATCGGCCTTGCTTACCCTTTAACATATCACTTAGTGACTTGAATGGTCGTTTATTTGCATTCTTAACAACCTTACCACGACGTCCATTATCAAACAAAGCATCTACAGATTCTTGTAGCATACGCTTTTCGTTACGTATAATAATGTCTGGAGCTTTTAATTCTAAAAGTCTTTTTAAACGATTATTACGATTAATAACTCTTCTATACAACTCATTTAAATCAGAAGTAGCAAACCTACCCCCATCTAGCATAACTAAAGGCCTTATTTCTGGGGGAATAACTGGTAATACATTCATAACCATCCATTCTGGTTTATTATCAGAGCCACAAAAGTCTTCAACTAACTTTAATCTTTTTATAATTTTTTTCTTTTTTGTTTCAGAAGAAGTTTCTGCTAATTCCTCTTTCAACTGAATTCTCAACTCTTTCAAGTCCATCTCAGAAAGTAATTTTTGCACTACTTCAGCACCTATCATCGCCACAAATCCATACTCATCGCGATGTTGCATATAGGCCTCTTCAGATAATAAGTCGCCTTTTTGAAGAGCCGTTACACCGGGCTCTATAACCACATAATTTTCAAAATATAGAATTTTTTCTAAGTCTTTCATTGTGATATCAAGTAATGTGCTAATTCTTGATGGTAAAGACTTTAAAAACCATATATGTGCCACTGGAGCTGCTAGCTCAACATGCCCCATACGTTCACGACGCACTCTAGACTCAGTGACTTCGACGCCGCATTTTTCACAAGTAGTTCCTCTATACTTTGTACGTTTATATTTACCACATAAACACTCAAAATCCTTCACTGGACCAAATATTTTAGCACAAAATAGGCCTTCTTTCTCTGGCTTATATGTTCGATAATTAATTGTTTCTGGTTTTGTTACCTCACCATAAGACCATGAGCGAATTTGCTCTGGACTAGCAATATTAATTTTAATTTGATCAAATTGTTGGGTGTTATTTAATTGACCATAAAAATTTACTTGTGACATAATGAATTTTCCTCAAAATAAACTCATTTAAACGCTTTAGCGCAATATTAATTTAATATCAACGACACCTCTATAAAGAGGTGTCTATCAACTTATCCTATACACTTTCTTCAAGCTGTACATTCAAACATAATGATCTGAATTCTTTAATCATTACATTAAATGATTCTGGCACGCCAGAACTGAAATTGTGGTTACCTTTGACAATATTCTCATACATTTGTATTCGGCCATTAACATCATCAGATTTGACGGTTAATAACTCTTGCAGTGTAAATGATGCTCCATAAGCTTCTAGTGCCCATACTTCCATTTCACCAAATCTTTGTCCACCAAAGTGTGATTTACCACCTAATGGCTGCTGGGTAACTAAGCTATAAGGACCAATAGATCTTGCGTGTATTTTATTGTCTACCAAGTGATGTAATTTTAAAATATACTTATATCCAACAGTGATATGACGATCAAAATACTCACCTGTTCTACCATCGATAACTTTAACCTGGCCAGACTCGTCTTGACCTGATAATTTCAACATCGATTTCACGCCCTCAACACCTGCTCCGTCAAAAACTGGAGTTGAAAAATAAACAGCCTCTTGTAAATTATCACAAAACTCTAAAAATTCTTCTTTATTTAGGTCTTCAATTTTTTTAACTACGTCATCTTTTTCATAGATCTTTTTTACAAAATCTTTCATTGATTCAATGTCTATATCATTATTGCTATATTTTTCTAGCATGTTACCAACATTTTTACCTAAATTTTTTGCTGCCCAGCCCAAATGAGTTTCTAAAATCTGACCAACATTCATTCGCGAAGGTAAACCAAGTGGATTTAACACAACATCTACAACGGTACCATCTTCCAAGAATGGCATGTCTTCTTCTGGCATAATGCGTGAAATAACACCTTTATTACCGTGCCTACCAGCCATTTTATCACCAGGTTGTAATTTATGCTTCGTTGCAATATATACCTTCACAACTTTCAAGGCACCTTGCGGCAAATCATCACCACTTTGTAATTTACTTACTTTACTATTAAAACGCTTATTTAATGAATCAATTTTCAGATCATACTGTTCTTTTATCTGAGCAATATCAGTCATAACTTCATCATTCTCTACTATCAGCTGCCAATACTGGCCTTTTGATAGTGAGTTTAACAATTCCTCATTGATAGCTTGCCCAGCCTTGACTGATTTGGGACCACTAACAATAATTTGATTTTCAAGTATCTTGCGCATACGCATAAATACAAATTTATCAATAATTGTTACTTCATCGTCTCTATCTTTAGACAATTTTTCAATTTGCTGCTTCTCAATAGCAATTGCTCTTTCATCCTTTTCGACTCCGCGACGAGACAAAATACGCACTTCTACAACTGTTCCAGCAACACCTGGAGGTGCATATAATGAAGTATCTCTAACATCAGAAGCTTTCTCACCAAAAATAGCCTTAAGTAATTTTTCCTCTGGAGTTATTGGGGATTCACTTTTTGGGGTTACTTTACCAATTAATATATCACCAGCTTTCACCTCTGCACCAACATGAACAATACCAACTTCATCTAAATTGCGCAAAGCCTCTTCGCCAACATTTGGCATATCTCTTGTTATTTCTTCTGGCCCTAAACGAGTATCTCTTGCTACTACTTCAAACTCTTCAATATGAACAGAAGTAAACACATCATCCTTAACAATTCTCTCTGACACCAATATTGAATCCTCAAAATTGTAGCCACGCCAAGGTATAAACGCTACAAGCATATTGCGGCCTAATGCAATTTCACCCTTATCAATTGCAGGACCATCTGCAATTACATCACCTTTCAAAACTTGCTGACCAACAGAGACTAATGGCGTTTGATTAATACAAGTTTCATGATTTGATTTTTGATATTTCATCAAATTGTATATATCAACTTCAGGAGCTCCTCCTTCTTTTTTATCCGAAGATTGAACCACTATTCTTTCGGCATCAACTTCTACAATAACACCATCATGTAAAGATAATATTGCCGCGCCTGAATCTTTAGCCACAACAGACTCAATACCCGTACCTACTAAAGGTGCATCAGAAGTAATCAGAGGCACAGCTTGACGCTGCATATTTGAACCCATTAACGCTCTATTAGCATCATCATGCTCTAAGAATGGAATTAATGATGCCGCTACAGAAACTACCTGCATTGGGGTAACATCAATATAATCTACCTCTGATGGAGGCACAGATACAAAATTACCTGTCTCAAATCGACAACTTACTATTTCATCTTTTATTTTACCATCATCCGCAATTTCGATTCCAGCTTGAGCAATTTTATATTTCGATTCATCAATCGCCGATAAATAAACAACATTATCAGTCACATAACCATTCTCAACTTTTCTGTAAGGACTTTCAATAAAACCATATTTATTAACTTGCGAATATGTCGACATTGAGTTAATTAGACCAATATTCTGGCCCTCTGGAGTTTCAATCGGACAAATACGTCCATAATGAGTTGGATGCACATCCCTTACTTCAAAACCTACGCGATCACGGCTCACACCACCTGGACCTAAAGCAGAAAGTCTTCTTTTATGAGTAATTTCAGATAATGGATTTGTTTGATCCATAAATTGCGATAATTGAGATGTACTAAAAAATTCTTTTACAACAGATCCTAATACTTTTGAATTAATTAAATCTTGTGGCATTACCGCATCAATATCCACTGTTCCCATACGTTCTACAATAGCTTTCTCCATGCGTACAAGACCAACTCTAAATTGATTTTCTACTAACTCACCAACTGATCTAACTCTTCTATTTCCTAAATGATCAATATCATCAATAGACCCCTTGCCATCTTTAATGTCAATTAATATTTTTACCATTGACTTAATATCTTCATGCGATAAGCAGGTATTGTCTTTTTCTACTTCGACATTTAATCTTGAGTTTAGCTTGATACGACCTACCTCAGATAAATCATACCTTGCATCGTCAAAAAATAAACTTTTTAATAACTCTTTACCAGCTTCAACCGTTGGCGGTTCACCTGGCCTTAAAACCCTAAATATATCAACTAAAGCTGATTCATAATCCTGGTTCTTATCAAGCTTAATTGTATTACGCATATAAGCATTACTTTGAGCAGAAATTTTTAAAACACTTAATTGCGAGATTTCCGCAGATTTAATAGCATTAATTATATCCTGAGTAATTTGATCACCAATATTTACTAAAATTTCTCCACTAGCTTGATCCAAAATTTCTTGAGATGAGTATCTATCAATTATTTGATCATCTTGAATTAAAACTTTCTTTAGACCATTATCTGCAAATTTTCTAGCTAGTCTTGGTGTAATTTTTTGACCAGCCTCAAGGACCACTTCATTATTTTCAGCATTCACTAAGTTAGAAGATAATCTTTGAACAGAAACCTCTTTTGGATTAAAGCTCTTAATCCACCCAGAGTCTGATAATTCATATAATTCTTTTTCATAATAAGTATCATAAATCTCAGCTAAACTCATACCAATTGCTAATAGCAAAGTAGATACTGGTAATTTTCTTTTTCTATCAATTCTAAAAAATACACTATCCTTACCATCAAACTCAAAATCAAGCCATGAACCTCTGTAAGGTATAATCCGAGCTGAATATAAAAACTTTCCAGACGAGTGTGTTTTCCCTTCATCATGATAGAAAAAGCCACCCGGTGACCTATGCATCTGAGAAACTACTACTCTCTCCGTACCATTTATTACAAACGTGCCATTCTTTGTCATGAATGGTACGTCTCCCATATAAACTTCTTGCTCTTTAATACCTTTTATTTCTTTAGCGCCAGTAGTTTCATCAATATCCCAAACACTTAACCTTAATGTTACCTTAAGACCAGCAACGTAACTTAAACCACGTTGTATACATTCCTCTACATCAAACTTAGGAGTATCAAAATCATATTCTACAAAATCTATAATAGCTCGGCCTGAACTCTCTTTTACAGGAAAAATTGAATTTAATACGTTTTGTAATCCTAAATTTTTTCTTTCTTTTTTTGGTATATTAAGCTGTAAAAAACCTCCTGTGTAAGATTCTGATTGAATTTTAATTAGATTAGGTATTTTTGCTACAGGCTTAATTCGACCAAAGTTTTTTCTATATCTATTACCAGTTGTTAGTGGGTTAGGCATAAGGTCTCCAGATGTTTTTTGATTATACACTGTATAAAATCACAAGATTAAAAGTATAATTATATTTTAGTAACGCGTTTTATATTTTATTTTTAAATCAAAACGCGGTTTTAAGTTATGCACTTAAAAAACACGCAAAAAATACTGTAATAATATTTTGCTAATATATCTGTTCTATAGAACAAAGAACCTGCATTTTGAACTAAATAAGATTAAGTTCAAAATGCAGTCAATAAAATTAAATATCCTATTAGAATTACTTAATTTCTACTTTAGCGCCAGCTGCTTCAAAATCTGCTTTCATTTTATCAGCATCAGCCTTTGAAATACCTTGCTTTAATGGAGCAGGAGCACCATCAACTAGTTCTTTAGCTTCTTTTAAGCCAAGACCAGTAGCTGCTCTTACTACTTTAATAACAGCTATTTTTTGAGACCCAATATCAGATAATATCACATCAAATTCTGTTTTCTCTTCCTCTGCTGCTGCACCACCTGCCGCTGGAGCTGCTGCTGCTACTGGAGCTGCTGCTGAAACACCCCATTTTTCTTCTAAAAGCTTTGAAAGATCAGCCGCTTCCATTACTGTTAATGAAGATAAATCTTCTACTATTTTTGCTATGTCTGCCATAATTTTTCCTCTTTGTTAAACTTTAAATATTAAAACTGTAATTATTTTTTATCAGCGTAAGCTTTTATAACTCTTGCCAATGAACCCGCCGGAGCCTGAGAAACTCTTGCAAGATTTGCCGCTGGAGCTTGCAGTAATCCAACAAGTTTACCTCTAAGCTCATCAAGAGACGGTAAAGTTGCTAGTTGCTTAACAGCTTTTTCATCCATAATGGAATCGTTTACTAAACCACCAACAATTTTTAAATTTTTATTTGATTTAGCAAACTCAACTACACCTTTTGCAGCAGCTATTTCATCGTCTGAATAAGCTATTGCAGTAGGTCCAGAATACATATTTGAATCATGAGTTATTCCAACATTACTTGCTGCTATATTAGCTAAAGTATTTTTAATAACTTTAAAAGCAGCACCTTTTTCTCTCAAAGATTTACGCAACTTCGTAACCTCTGATACTGTTAGACCATGATAATGAGTCACAATAACGGATTTAGAAACCTTATACAGCTCTTCTAACTCAGTTACACAACTTTTCTTTTTTGATTTTAACACCTTCTCTTCTCCGTAAATTCACATTTAAGAAATTGTTGATAAGTCAATCTTATGAGAAGACCCCATTGTAGATGACATACTTATTTTCTTTAAATAAGTACCCTTGGCACCAGAAGGCTTTGCTTTCACAACTGAATTCACAAAAGTTTCAACATTTGCTAATAAATCCTTCTCACTAAATGATACCTTCCCTAAACCAGCATGCACTATGCCAGCTTTTTCTACTCTATATTCTACTTGACCACTTTTTGCATTCTTAACAGCATTAGTAATGTCAGCAGTTACAGTTCCCAATTTAGGATTTGGCATTAGACCTTTTGGGCCCAAAATTCTAGCGACTTGACCAACCATACCCATCATATCAGGCGTTGCTATACACACATCAAAGGCAATATTACCAGATTTGATTTCTTCTATCACTTCTGAACCAACAATATCAGCACCTGCTTTAGTAGCCTCTTCTTGCTTTTCATCTTTACAAATTACTGCAACGCGCACCTCTTTTCCTAAACCAGCTGGTAACGCAACAACACCTCTTACCATTTGATCAGAGTGCTTTGGGTCAACACCAAGATTAATTGCTATTTCTAAAGTTTCATCAAATTTAGCTGCACTACTTCCTTTAATTGATTTTATTGCATCAGCTAAAGTATATAACTTTTTTTCTTCTATATTTTTATCCATAATTTGTGGCTATATTTATATAATTTCTAGTTTTTTATTACTTCAAGACCCATAGACTCAGCAGAACCAGCTATAATCTTCGCCGCAGCATCTATATCATTAGCATTAAGATCTTGCATTTTAATTTTTGCTATTTCTTCACAATCAGCTATTGTAATTTTTCCTACATAAGCCTCTTTTTTAGTAGCGCCAGAGCCTTTCTTTACCTTAGCATACTTCTTTAAAAAGAATGATGCTGGTGGAGTCTTTGTAACAAAAGTAAAACTTTTATCCACATAAACTGTAATAATTACAGGAATAGGAGTCCCTGGATCAAATGAACTAGTTGCAGCATTAAAAGCTTTACAAAATTCCATTATATTAACACCCTTTTGCCCTAAAGCTGGACCAACTGGTGGAGAAGGGTTAGCCTTCCCAGATGGTATAGTTAGTTTGATATAACCGCTTATCTTTTTTGCCATTACTTATCCTTATATTTTATTTAACATTTAATCTTTCTTCACTTGGGTAAAACTTAGCTCAATTGGAGTAGATTTACCAAAAATAGATACAGATACTTTCATTGTTTGCGACTTAGGGTCAACTTCTTCCACAACTCCAGAAAATGTATCAAATGGCCCATCTATGACTTGAACTTCATCACCAGGATTATACATACTAGACTCTGTAGCACTCTCCTCTTGAGTTTTAATTTGCGCAAAAATTGTTTCAACCTCCTGATCTGTTAAAGATTGTGGAGTCGTCTTGCTACCCAAGAATTCTGCAACTTTTGGCACAGACTTAACTAAGTGCCAAGACTCATCTGTCATGTGCATCTTAATTAAAATATAACCAGGCATAATCTTTTTCTCTGTGATAACTTTTTTCCCTCGTTTTATTTCAGGAACTTGCACCACAGGGACAACTATATCTTCAAACTTATCAGACATTTTACGCTTAACTATCTGCTCCTCTATAGCTCTTTTAACGCTTTTTTCAGATCCAGAAATTGTATAAATTGTATACCACTTAGTCATAATTAATACTTTTGTTTAAGCTACTTACCAATATTTAACAAAAAACCTATGAGGTTATGTATACTATAATCTAAAACCATTATTAGCAAGCTAAAAATAAGAACTGATCCAAATACTATCAAACTAGAAGCCAACAATTCTTTTTTACCGGGCCAAAAAACTTTTTTAGCTTCTTGCTTAACCTGTTCAAAAAATTTAAAAACTTTCATTTTACTCATAATATTATTATCTAAACCAATTTTAGCCAAACAATGGCAGGAGTGACAGGCATCGAACCCGCAACCTCCGGTTTTGGAGACCGGCGCTCTACCAATTGAGCTACACTCCTATCATATATAATAGTAAAAATCAAGAAAATTCTTAATTTTCACTATTTTACCCTAACCTTCTTTCTTCAATATTTCGTCCACTACATTTTGAGGAACTTGGGCATAATGATCGAATTCCATACTATATTGTGCACGTCCTTGAGACATGGACCTTAGAGTATTAACATAACCAAACATTTCTGCTAGTGGAACATGGGCCGTAATTACCTGAGCATTACCTCTAGGCTCCATATTTTGCACTTGCCCTCTTCTACTATTTAAGTCGCCGATGATATCGCCCATATACTCTTCAGGAGTAATGACCTCCACTTTCATCAAAGGCTCTAATAACTTCGCCCCGGCTTTTGGCATACCCTCTCTAAACGCTGCTTTAGCAGCTATTTCAAAGGCTAGAACACTAGAATCCACATCGTGGAACGCTCCATCCATCAAGGTTGCTTTAAAATCAATCATAGGATAACCAGCAACAACACCAGACGCCATAATCTGCTTAATCCCTTTTTCCACACCAGGAATAAATTCTTTAGGAACAGAACCACCAACAATCTTACTTTCAAAAACAAAGCCGCTACCAACTTCACCAGCTTCAAATTTAATTTTTACTCTAGCAAACTGACCAGCACCACCAGACTGCTTTTTGTGCGTATAATCAACATCAGCAGATGATGTAATAGTTTCGCGATAAGCCACCTCTGGAG
>Ga0190276_119_pt1 | contig 20791 bp, 15 predicted proteins | sample MCH_20Endo_J9_FD_131022 | JGI IMG/M metagenome (GOLD analysis project Ga0190276, IMG submission 131022) | Enriched cells of marine protists from Biology Centre CAS, Ceske Budejovice, Czech Republic - MCH_20Endo_J9 | ecosystem: Environmental > Aquatic > Marine > Unclassified | place: Czech Republic... | reverse complement strand
TAACAGCATTTTGATGCACATTTTGAATTTCTTGCAAAACTCTGGCTCTTTCTTTTTCGCTGTCTGATAAATCTATCATCCTTTCGTCTAAATCCAAATCATCCAGTAATGCTGATACATTAAAAATATCTTCATTCTTTGTCTCCATAATACCTTATATTGATTAAATTTTAAGTTGAATCATTTTACATTATTATATTTTGTAATATGACACAATCTTAAAATTTAAAAGTTTGCATAAATATTTGATATACCTTAAGATATAATTATATATTTGATTTAACTTTAGGATGTATGGAGTAATGCTATGTCAAAGAATCATATTTTTACAAAAGCTTTTACGAATAATTTGTTTTTAAATAAACCAAACACAATGTTAGCATTTGGTTATCGGCCGTTCTGTGGTGCGGTTAGAGATAATTATCTAAGTGTTAGACCTGATCATAAAGATTATCCTTCAACAACTATAGACGCTGATTTTTCAGAGTTAGTGACTAAAAGCACAGTATTTGTAGATAAAACAAAACTCATCGAAAACATTGAATCAACTAATTGTAAAACCATGCTCCTAACTTTTCCAAGAAGGTGGGGCAAAAGTGTCAACCTTGATATGTTAGCAAAATTTCATGCAATACAAACTGATCAGCAAGGTAATGTTTTAGAAAAAGAAAATACAGATAATTATAAATTATTTGCTGGTGGCCTTGTTGAAAATAAGTTTGGTAAAGATCATAAATTACCGCCTTTAAATATCGCATTTAATTCTGAGATGATGCAGCAGCAAGGTCAATCTCCGGTAATTTATCTTGATCTAAAAGATGTTCCAGGGGATTCTTATGATAATGCGTTAAATGGGTTGAAAAGGGCTATACATAAAAGCTTTTCCAAGCATTCATATTTATTCAAGAGTAATAAAATTAGCGAGAGCGATAAAGAGGTTGTTAAAAACTATATAAATCGTCAAACTTTTAAAAATTTAGATGCTTTAGACTTATATGACAGTTTAGTTATATTAAGTGAACTGCTATATATTCACCATGGACGAGAATCAAAAATCATGATTGATGAGTATGATTCTGCGATCAATAAGGCTTATATTAATTTATTTATAAATGATCAAGAACTAAACAAAATAGTGAATTTATACCGTGATTTTTTGAGCCCAGCCTTAAAAAATAATCAATATCTCGATAAAGGCATTGTTACTGGTGTGTTTCGTTTAGCAAAGGCGAATATATTTTCTGGCCTAAATAATTTAAGCAATTTTGGTGTTGGTGACGTTGAGTTTGCTAAATATTATGGCTTTACTCAAGCAGAAGCTGATGAATTTTTAAAAGCCTATGGTGTCGATGAACAGACATCCATTCAAATCAAAGATTGGTATAATGGCTATAATATTGGTGGTTTAGAAATTTATAACCCTTGGTCACTTGTTAAATGCGTTTCAAAACATCGATATTATAAAGCAAATAATCTTACCTTTGTTCCAAGTGATATCTTGCGTAATTATTGGGGTGAAAGCGGTAATGTTAGTTTTATAACCCCGTTATTAAAACATAAAAATATTAAAGAAAAAATAGAATCTTTACTCGACGAACAAGATGGAGAAATTTTTTGCAAACTAAGAAAAGATTTAAGTGTGGAAGATTACGATGAACTACGTAAGATAATATCTTTAGGGAGTAATTATACAGTTACTGCAAAGGGAGTTGATGTATTATTTTCATACTTATTTACTGCAGGTTATCTGACTTCTACAGAGAAAAATAATTTTTTTACCTTGCCAAATAAGGAAATAAAATCATCTTTTAAAGATAAAATCTTAGATTATTATCAAGTTGAATATAATATTAGTGAAAAACTGTTTCACAATGTGACTGATCAAATGCAGTTAATGCTGGATGCTAATAATGAGCAGGATCTTTGCAAAAATAAGGATAGTTTTGTGGAGAAATTAACAGAGTTATTTACCCGGCTTCCTAAATTCAAGAAAATCAATAAAGATAAATTAGAGCTGAATGATGGAGAAAAAATGCTACACCCAAACGAGGATTTAGTCCACTCCGTTTTAAATTATGTAGCGTTGCAGCTAAAAGAAATTACGCATTTTGCAACAGAGGTATATTTAGGTAAAGGGCGAGCTGACCTTTTATTGGTCGATGAAAATAAGAAAAAATCGATGATTGTTGAGCTAAAATATAATCAAAAAGATGCTGATGGTGCGATTAAACAAATTTATGAAAAGGAGTATTTAAAACCTATACCGAAAGATTTTGAACAAATATTGCTTGGAGTTAATATTAATGATGACAAAAATATTAGCGCAGAAGTAGTTATGGCCACAACTCCATATGAGGATATGCTGATAAATACCAACAATAATAATGTAACTAATTATCTATCTTTAAATTCAGTAATGACTGAGGATATAAGCACTGTTGATCAGCAATTGATAATTTCTGGATACGATGATAGTGATTCGAATGAGATTAGTTGATAGGAATTAGTGCTAGTAGTATTTATTATTCTCTGACTGCTGCAATAAATTCCCTTATGATTATTTCACAAAAAGGTTAGTAGTTTTTAATAATTTCAAGCCAAATACCTTCTGAGTACTTAAATCAGTATTATAATATTTTTGAATCAATCTAAATTTAAGGTTGCATTCTGAAAAAATTAATATTAACGTGTAATAACAACATGTATTAATTAACAAAAAACTATAAATATACCTTCGTATTAGTTAAGTATTGTAGTTTTACGCTTTAGGTAATTTTGATTATGGACAACGAATTAAAGAATAAATTAGAAAAAGAAACAAAGGCAGAAGGGTGTAATTATAATATAGAAGAATTCATTCAGGGATGTACAGATCAGGGTATTTCTTTGAAACACTTAAAAAGAAAACCCTTTTTTACTGATAAGAATGTAAAACAGGGGATCAAAAATGGTGAAAATCTATACGAGATCGCCAGATCATTTGGAAGTAATAATAAAAATAGTAATCATATGACCATAGATAAAAAAATTGAAGAAGCCCAAGGGAAATATAGTGACTTTATCAAAGGTAATACCATAGGAGACGGAGTGAAAATTGATTCAACACTAACTAAAAAGTCAGTAGATGAAGATTGGGAAGAGATAACTAACCACATTTCTAAAATCAAAAAGTTTCAAAAACGAAATAATGAAGAAGATGAAAACATTAATGTCTTTGGCCTATCTAAAGCAACCGATATATATTTTTTTAAGCTAATATTAAGACATATACATCACCTTAAGTTGCTAAACTATAAAAGATTAAATTTGAAAAATCAAATGGGGAATAAAAACTACGAATTATACAAATTAGAAGTTCTTAGACCTCTTTTGAAGCAATTTTATAACGTAAGAAACAAAAACCATTTTAATATCACAATGTACTCAAAAGAGACTGAAGCGGATATTATAAATCAATATAGCGTTAAGGAAGCAGGGTTTGAGGGGAGAAATATATTTCAAGATCTTTTAGTTATCAGATCTGAAATCTTACCTTATTTGCAAATTAGTAATTTAATTAACGAAGTTAAGGCTATTAAATCTCGCAAAAAATATAATGGTGGAATAGATTATGAAACAAAAAGAACTACAGCAATCAATTTATTATCTAATGTAAAAACACAGTTAAATGAAACAAGTATAGTAAATATAAATGTAACAAGTATAGTAAATGAAATCGATTCAAGTATATCAAAATTAAAAAATTTGAAATTAAAGCCTACTGAGTTAGATGGAGATGATAGCAAAATTTTAGTACAACTTCAAATATTAAAGGAGAACAACAATATTATAGAAGTTCTAGAAAGTAATCAAGAAAAACATATAGATGAAAAGTTAATAGTAGAACTAATCATCAATGAATTAATCCCTGAACCATTAGAACCTATTTTAAAAAAAGAAATAGGCAGCCAAGGTAATTTATCAAAAGCGGACAGAACTATAAGTATCAATGAATTAATCACTGGACCATTAGAATCTATTTTAAAAAAAGAAGTAGGCAGCCAAGGTAATTTATCAAAAGCGGACAGAACTATAAGTATCAATGATTATCCAACAGTTCACTCTATCGCTTCCTTTTTTCAAGAACAGAATAAACTAAATGAAGCATTAGAGGCAACAACTCACTCCATCGCTTCGTATTTTCAAGAACAGAATAAACTAAATGAAGCATTAGAGGCAACAACAAAAATATGTGAGTCGTACAATTCTGAAGATTCTATCAATTTAAAGGCTAGGGAGAAGATAATATCTGAAATATTAGGATGTATTGCGATAGTAGGAGAGTTTGCAACTAAGAAAGTACTTTGTCCAAAAACAAGATCATTGATGTCTCAAGAAGAGCAGGATAAATTAATTGAAATACGAAAAATTGCTAACAAAATAGTTAAACCTAAAAGTTTACAATTTCTGGGAAATTCATCTATTAAAATTGAAGAATGTATCAAAGAATTAGAAGAAATTAAAAAAGTGTTAACGTCATTAAAGGATGACATAGAAAAATTATCACTTAATAATTTAGATAACATTAAAGAGCATTATACTGAGCCACAATATTATTATAGTAAAGAAATTAGGGATGAATTACAGTCTAAAACATCAGAAAATGATAACACGCAAAAAAATGAAAAAACATTTGGTGAGTTAATTAATGAAGGCAGTTGCCCTGAGGAATTAACAAGTTATTTTACTAGCAAAAAATTATCGAAAAAACAAGCCGAACTAAAAGAAAAAACTGTAAGTGAATTTATAGCATCTGTAGAAAATAACCAAAATCAATTCAAATTATTGGCTGCAGTACTTAACTATATTAATAATAACACCAAAATTAAAGTAACGACAGAAACGTCTTTCGATTTTAAAACTAATAAGAATAAAACAAAATATTCACTTGTTGATGAAAACAAAAAACAGATAACTATAAATAAAAATTTCACAGACACACTTGATAGCACTAAACTATCAAAAACGTTTGGTACAATATTAAATGAAATGCCTAAACTCACAGAGGCAGAGAAATCTATAGTAAAGCATTTTACTGCGAAGAAAGGGAAGAAATTGTCTGAATCAAAAAAAAACCCAGAAAGGTATGACTATAAAGTCTTTTTTAGAGGAATATAGTAGTGCTATAGATCAAAAGAATACAGCTGAATTATTGGCATCAGTGCTAAATTATATTAAGGGTAATGATGAAATTAAAACTACAGAAACTGAACATACAAACGATAAGAACAAAGTGATTAAACGTTATATACTTGTTGATGAAAACCAAAAACAGATAACTATAAATACAAATTTCACAGACACACTTGATAGCACTAAACTATCAAAAACGTTTAAAGAATTACTAGAAGAACCAAAAAATATTATAACTGATTATTTTAAACTTAGTGAGCCATTATACAGTACTAGTAATAATCTTAAAAGTGTTAATATTAATGATTTTATAAAGTATTGTATCAATTGTGCATCAATGACCAAAGATTATTCTGATTTACTTATTGCTTTTATAGAGGATGATGAATTGAAAGAACAATTGAAAAAATACGAACCAACTCAATCAAATACTGATTGTGTATTACCTAATTTATCTAATCTTGAAAAGTGTTTAAAATTAGACGAAATAAAGTGCAGGTTAAATGCATCCTGGCAACAAATAAAAACTCTTTTAAAAACTTTGAACGTTAATAATTCTGTGCCTGATGGTGGAAATGATAATTATATCGGCAATAATAATGAACTTCCTTCTGTGCCTGATGGTGGAAATGATAATTATATCGGCAATAATAATGAACTTCCTTCTGTGCCCGATGGTGGAAATGATAATTATATCGGCAAAGAAAGCTTTAATTTAATATTCAATTCTCTATTAGGACAAGACGCCTTAACTAATACTAAAGATTGTAAAATAAGTAAATTATTTGATCCAGTTTATACAAATCTTTTAAAAGCTACATTGGATGGGCAAAAACAGAGTATTTTAAAAGCTACATTGGATGGGCAAAAACAGAGTATTTTAAAGAATTATTCTCATCAGAAGGATCTTCAAAACATTTATCAATATAATAAACTTCTTGATATATCGCTAAAACCTCAAAATGCTCTTGCTATAAATTACTGGACAATGTCGATAGAATCAATACTAGGAGAATATGTAACGATAATTAAAAAACAAGACACCTTAAGTGCTGAGGATGCAAAAATTATAGATTTTGACATAAAGTTAAGGTGCGTTCGTAATAAAAACAGGCATTCTGATTATGATATTAGGGGCACCGATTCGGCATTAGATATGGTATTTTATTCTTTAAATAAGTTATTGGAAATTAATGCCGCCCCTTCTTTAATTGGATTAGATACTGACACTACTATTCAATTAACAAATGATACTGAAACCAAAGAAGAATCTTCAGAAGAAATAGATCAGAATGAATCTTCAAACGGTCTATTATTAGATTCAGTTGAAGATAATAACCCGTGGATGGGATATACTAAAAAAGCAATAGATGAGATATTACCATTAAGACTTGAGGTTTTGGATAGTGATGTTGATTATGTTATACCTAGATATGTATTACATAATTCAGATGTGTCAGCAAAACAAATTAGCCAAGAAATTTGCCAGAATGTCTTTAAAAAATCAGAAGGTGCTACATCCGCTGTGCTGAACTTAGATAGCAGGCATTGGGTATCCATGGTAATTGATCAAGCGCAAAGTGGGATAAAGGTGCATTATATGGACTCAGAGAAACAACCAATATCTTCAATCTTCAAAAAACAACTAATAAAAGATCTACAGGAAATTAGCGTTTCTAACGTTGAGTTTATTGAACAGGATGTACAGAAGCAAAAATATAATAATTGTGGCCCAGAATCGATTGAAAATATTGTAAGACTATTTGATCAACAACAATTCATTGACCAAGATAATGTCTTGGATGTACATTCAAATCTGTATGAAACAAAATTATACGAAGATTTTAACCAGACAAATGAATTTTTATTGTTAGAGTAAGAAATATTAGATGGTTATTAATGAACTGTGCCGTTATAGAGTTAATGCGGAACAGAACTATGATTTATTTTTTTAACCCAAAAGCATTAAACTTAAAAATTTCGATTTTTATAATTATTAAGCCTAAAAAATTAATGAATAAACTAAAAAACCTTAGGTTATAAGTAGTATTAGTTTACACCAGTTAAATAATTAATTATTTTACAATGCTAAGGGCTTATAAAGATTGCTATTAGGTTAGAAGAGAATTTTTACAATTTAATACACCATAAATTTAATATTAGAGTTAATTTAGGAAAATAAATTGTTGCTATTTTGTATTAACTATTGTATTTAATATAAAAGTATAAATTAATTTAAATCTAAGTAATAATAGTTTATGATAAATAATTCAGATTCTCATTTTTCTATACCAGTACCAGAAGGAATTCCATATGAAGTTGGAGAAAATTCATTTGGTGGGTTAAATTTGCCTAGAACACCTAACTCATATCCAAGAACTCCTTGTGTAAAATCGCAAGATCAAAATAATATAGGTTATTTCGAAATAGGTTTAGTTATAGTAGTTATCGTTCTGCTCTTTAGCATTACACTACCTATTGGTTTTAAAGTTGTAGACAAAGCATCTATAGCTATTGAAGATTATTTTTTTCCTAGCGATGAACCATTGCAGCAAGAAAGTCTGGAAAGTAGCCTTGTTACAAACAGTTCCACTGTTACAGAAGTTGAATTATCAGGTGATGAAATTGTTGCAGTAAGTGAATGATTATGACTGATAGCAATAATAAACTGTATTTGTTAACTGGTAGTGGAATGTTAGTTTTAGCTTGGTTGATACATGAAAACTATAAACTAAAAACAAAGTATAATGATCTTTCTAAGACTAGTGAATCAAAGTTTAACGAACTTAATAAAAGCTTTCAAAAAAGCTTAACAGAATTGTCTACTCAATTAGAAAACAATACCTTAAAAACGAACGAATTTAATAGGCAAATTATACAATTAAAAGAATCTAGTGAATCAAAAATTAGTGATTTTCATCAAGCATTACAGCAAGACTTATCAAAATTATCTGCTAAACTAAAAAATTTAGAAAATAGTCTAAAAAATGATAAATTTAATAAACAAGATGTACAATCAAAAGACGTCCATGAGCCAAGCATTAGTGAATCTGCTAATCATCTTGAAGTTAATGTAACAAAAGAAGAATTTGATACTGAGGTAGAAAATTTAACAATAGATATTGAGTCTGCGAAAGAGAAAATAAAAAACTTTGAACTAGAATTTTTTAAAGAAGAAAAAGAAAAAAATTCATCTGATATTAAAACTTTGTTCAAAATTATTGATGGTTTAATTCCTATTCAAGTAGATGTTTTTAAAACAGTATGTAATCATCATGAAAAACTAATGCTTATAAATCAATTTAATAAGACTTTAAGGTATGAAAAATTTTTTAAAACAAACGAATTAAAAAAGCAAAGTCGTTTAGAAATTCAAGGCATAAAAAAAACTCAAGTGTATGCTACTTTTGGTATTTTTCAAGAGCAAGTATCAGATTCTCTTCCTAAAACAGAACTATTATTTCAAAAAGAATTCCCTCATAAAGTTCGTTTTAGCGATCAGTTAACAGGTAATATTCTTGAAGACTCATCAGAAACTATGTAATAAAATCAGATCTAGATTTAATATATAACAAATAATAACCCCGGAACGTCAGCCTTGAAAAAGTATTTTTACTAATAAAAGTACCTTTTATCTTGGGATAAGAGAGTCTACGATAAACTGTGTCAAAGATATTTTATACCACTAGTGCCGTAAAATCAGTAAATAGCTACCTCCGAAAGATAACTAAAAATAAGCGAGTTTTTCCAAATGATAACTTGGTATTGAAAACTCTTTTCTTGACAATTGAATATATGACGGCAAAATGAAATATGCCAATCGGGGTTCTCCTACTCAGGGCATTTATACACCCTCAAATATTTTGTCAGTATTTAACCCTTCATAATATGTAATGTTTTCCTCTGGAAGATTGAGCAATAATTTATCAATTTTTTCTTGCAAATCAATTTCAATATTTTCGTACACAACTTGTTCTATATAATTTATTGCTAATTCTAAATCCTTATCTGGTAACTTTACTAAATAAATTTTAGCTAGATAGTACTTAGCCCAGTTATCTCCGTGATTTGCAGCAATAGAAAACCATTTGATCGCTTCTTCATAATCAGCTTGACCTAAATCTCCATCATAATATATTTCTGCAATATTTATAGCAGATTCAATATCACCGTAATTTACTTGTGTTTTCCAAATATCTATTGCTTTATTAATTAATTTGGCTCCTTCCTCGGTATCTATTATTGTTGGATCAGTTTTTAATTTCATACCTAAATTATATATATAATCAGCTCTACCACTTTTTATTGAAGCATAAAAATATTTTAATGCCTTGTCATAATTAATTTCACCTAGATCTCCACTTAAATGCAATTCACCTAAATTACACATAGCGTCTATATTGCCTTCTTCAGCTACTTTTTCATACAACCGCTTTAGCTTATTAGCCCAGAATAAAGATCTCTCAAGATTTAATTCTATAAAATTGGTACCATGTTTATATATGTCAATAAGATTAACTATAGCATCTTCATTTCTATTATTTGCTGCTTGTTCAAGCATAGTAATGCCTCTTATAGAAGCAGCCTCCTTATTTTTACCCAAACAACTTTGTATTTGTGCTAATCCTAGCTCTACTGCTATTTGACTACTTTGATTACCTATAATTGGAGATATGTAATTTAAAATATCTTCTAATTTATCTGCATTCATATTTTTTGAATATACAAGGTTTTGTAAAGAACCTAATGCACTCGGAGAGCCTCTGCTTGCAGCTTTAATAAATATCTCTACAGCCTTGACTAAATTTTTCTCACCAAACAAACCTGTTTGATAAATATAAGCAATATGCCACATACCTCGAGTACTTCCTTTTGCTGCTGATTGTTCAAAATATTTCATTGCTTTAGACGATATAAGCGTTTTTTGTTCTAAACTGATATCCGGTGGTAATTTAATATATTGATTCATAAAATATTCCCCCATGACAGCTGTTGCATATTTATTACCTTTATTTGCAGCTTTTGTCATCCACTCTAGATACAATTTCTGGTTTGGGGAGCCAAGTAAATTACTATCATATAACTCAGCTAATTTACACATAGCATGACTATTTTGATGTTTAGTAGCTCTTAGAAATAAATTATATGCTTTTTTAACATCAAAGATGTCCAATTTTTCATTTAAATAAAATTCTGCTAATTCACACATAGCAACATCATTATTTTTAGCTACTTTAGTAAGTAATTGTTGCTCATGAATTTTAGTTTTACGTAATAAGTCAAACTTTGTATTACGATAGTTTGGCATAGTAGTTATGATTTTCTGTTCTGAACTCACTACGCAAAATTTACCTGGAGTTCTGTAGGTGCTGGATAAAACATCTTCCTCTTTTACGCCGTCATCTATTGTTTGTTGCAAAGTTGTACAATCAATACCCCTTTGTTGCATTCTAAGAGAAGCGTGATTAGAAATGATCTCTGTACTATTTTTGCTATTTCTAAGTTGTGGTGGTATGTATTTAGCCATTATTTTTTAGTTTCAATAGATTAATTTCTTGCAAAAGCTAATGATATCCATTGCATGGCATCAATTACTAGTTAAATAGTGATCTTTCAATCTGTCATCAGTTATATTTAAAGTTATTAGCCGCTTTTGATTATATAGTCATAAATTACATTTGTCACTTTTTATTATTTCACTTAAGCTATGGTCTTGAACACATATGGTATTTATTTACATACTTAGATGACTAGCCCCTAATAAAAGCAACTGTTATCTCGGTATAAATCCATTCCTTGCTTCTGGATTTTCATTTGATTAAGGCCTTTTTGCAAAGACTCTTTGGGGAAATAATCCTCATGTGATTTTACTTCTAGCACATGTTCAAGTAATTTGATTTTGCATTTGAATTGCTGATTATTAAATTCAATAGCTTTCCCTTGCGATATCTTTTTGATTGAGTGGTTTAGCTTATCTAATATATTTTGCTGATATTTCTTTACTAAAGTTTTATGGGCTTCTCTTGGACATTCTACGCTCTTGAGATATTGTGTAAGTTGATCTTTGCTCATTGTTTCTTTTTCTAGAACATGCTTGCTAATATACTGTAAATCTTGAATGGCTTTTGTTTTCATAGGGTTTGGTGCTAGTATAATTTGCCCTTTATTTGGTAAAGCTTCATGTTGTGTGTCTTTTGTCATTAGCATATTTTGATAAGCACTCTGCATTTTTTGCATCAATTTAGGGTCATGATTTGTATAACTCAGTGACTCCACCTTTTTAGCTAGAAATTGTTGTTCATTAGCAATCGCTTTTATCACCTCATCTAGGGTATTTGCTTCTTGCTTGCCTCCTTCCATTTGAGCCTCTTTCATTTTAGCAAGTTCTGAGATTATGTAAGCCCCTTCCATGACCCTATCTTTTTCAATATCGGCATGTTTTTGCAAAGCTGGAGTGAATATTGTCTTAATCTCATCCACTCCGGCCTTATTACCTTTATCTTGTAATATATCGTTAAAATCCCCTTCGTTACTTGGCCTTACCACAGTAACATGGGCCAAATCAGATAATTTCTTGTGGGCTTCCTCTATTACCTTATTAGTATTAGATGATATGCCGTCATTATCTGCAGCTATGATTATGTGCTCACCATTTTGAACTGGATAATTCTTGATATTACTTATCCCTAAAGAGCATACTACATTTAAGTCTGGATATGCTTGCTTGATCGAAAGAGCCGTCTCTATTCCTTCTGCTATTACTGTTATAGTCAATTTGTTGGATTCTAATTGCTTCTCACCAATTGTTACAAATGATCCTGCTATTTTACCAAACGACTTCTTTGCTGCGGCTATATCTGCTTTGTTATTCGTTTTTGCATTAAGTAATAATTCCTGACCACCAGTAATCTCACCCTTCTCATTCCTTGCAAAAGCAATAAGAGCTGGATGTGATTTACCAATTTCTTTCCTCCAGATATTAGTTGTTTTTAAATCATCACCAGCTATTTGCTTTATCTGATTATTCGTAGTTAAATTGATCTTTCTATGGTTTGTTAAATATTTAGCAACCACCGTTTCACCTGTAATAGCCTTGCTTTTGTTAATAAGTCTGCTAACTTTACGCTCTTTTGCTTTTGTTATCTTCTGCTCTTCTCTTTTAGCCGCTTGATACTTAATGTATTTTTCTCGGTATTCTATATCATCCACTATATTTTCTGTAGTGCTCAGCCCTACTTCATTCTTTAAATATTCAGCAGCTCCTTTAAAATCACAACTATGTTTTTCCTGTACTAATTTGAATAAATCACCCCCCTTATGCTCACTAAAATCATACCATGTCCCAGCCTTTGCACCAGATATAGCAACGATGATGCTACCCTTATTACCAAAACGTAATGTAGATCTATTGGATAATGTCTTGTTTGGTTCTCCTAATAAATTAATTGCAATAGATTCCGCCTTAAACTTAATGCTATGCTTTAAACGCTCATGATCTGCATTCCATTGCTCTTTCTTCTTCTGATTTTGTTCTATTCTCTGTGCCCGAAGATCAGCAAATTCTTTCTTAGCATAAAAGCGCTCCTTTGCTGTTTGAGCTTTCGATTGGTCTTTGAATTGAGTTTTACATTGCGTTTTTAATTGAGTGATAGGTTTAGATCCCTGTTCTTTGCTATCATAACTATCATTATTTGCTGTAATATGCTGAGCTTTTGAATCTGATATAGACACACTATTCTCACCCACTGCTATTGATTGCCGTATTTCCTCTGGCACCCTTGAATCTGATATTGTTTTGATATCTATGTCTTCCGCTGGAACACCATCATGTATCTTCTGTAATATTTTCTCCACATATATATTAGAATGCTCCTCTTTCTCATATTGATAGTAATCCTCATTCGCTACATGCTTATCTTTATATTCTTCAATTTTATTTAATGCAAATGACAGTACCTTCCTACCAAAAAGATTTAAGGTCCTGCTAATTAATCCACTATTGCTATAATCATATTTTTGCTTCTGGGATACCTCATCAGCTGTTAGATATGTCAGACTACTACTACCGCCTATACTAAACCCTAACTGCTTAATCAAATGCTCATTATTCATCGTTGATTCTTTATTACAATATAAATGTAAATCATCTATATGACGACTTAACGCCACGTAGCTATTCTCTTTCGTAGAAAATCCATCATGCATTACATAAACATCCTTTATCGATGCACCTTGCGCTTTATATACCGTGGATGCATAACCATGCGTAAACCCGCTAAATTCAGATGGATCAAATGTGACTGTTTTAGTTTTACCGTCTTTTACATTGTCTAACCTAACAACAAACTCCTCTCTATCTACATATTCAATAGTCCCAAACTCTCCATTACTTAAACCCAGATCCTTATTTGTTTTATTAAATATAATTCGGTCCCCTTTCATAAAGCTTTTTGGCATAATATCTGCAATATATTCTGTACTCTTACCCTCTTTATAGACTTTTTGAACTTGATTACCATTAATGATGGCTATTTCATCGCCTGTTAACTGCCCCTGCTCTTTTAAACTATCTCTTATCTTCTGATTAATGTTATTTACACTCTCATTAGTTATTGCAATAACTAGCCTGTCTTTAATACCAAACTTACTTTGATTCCAGGATTTAACTATGTCCTTAATACTTAGCTGACTATCAGCGCTCCATCTCAATTTATTATGCTGATGAAGTATAGCAACCCCTTCCTTAATTTGCTTCTTTGAAAAACAAAGAGCCACCTGCCTGCCCCAACCTTCTTTTTGCCTTTGTATATCAACTAAAGATCTTGATCCAAACTTATCAGCAAAGTTCTCAAAACTTCCCCCCCGTCCAATAGCACTAAGTTGACGCTCATCTCCAGCTAATACCAAATTACAACGATGATTTAAGGCCACTCGCATAAGCTCTGAGTATGCATTATCATCAACCATCCCCGCCTCATCTACAACAATCAAACTGCCCTTTTGCAAAGCAACCTGGCCATGTTTTATTCCGTGTAATAATCCAGCTACTGTATTTGTATGTGCAAAATGACCTTCTAGCTCCATCTTTGCTTTATGCGTTGGCGCTATCAATATTGTTTTAATACCAACCTCTTTGCTAACAGCCGCCAAACTCTTAAGGACCCTACTCTTCCCAGTGCCAGCTCTTCCCCGAATAACTCTTATACCACAATCAGACTTTAACATATAATCAAGTGCATCTTTTTGTTCATTGTTAAGCTTTGCCGCTTTACTCTCAGCATTTATTACATGCCTAATATCCTTATCCTGCAATATTGCTTTATCTGCAGTCACGCTCTTTAATCTCGACACCCACATACTAAGACGCACTAATCTCTGTTCTTCCTTTCGCACTGCCTTAGTGGTATAAAACTCCGTCTTATCACCTTGATCATCATATAAAGTAACAAGATCCTTGCTTGCTAATGCATCTTGGACTAAAGCATTCGCCTTTGCTTCATCTGGTAAATATCGAACTCCTCGTATTAAATCTCTTTCCCTGAAGATATTCCTTGTCATCGTTACTCTATTAAGCAACGCCTCACCAGAATCTAATGCTAGTATATTTGCCTCAACCACTTCTCTATTACGAAGCTCCGCCCTATTATCCCTACCACGCAATCTAAATGGACCAATATGCTCTTGCGCTATCGCACCTTCCATATCCACCCGAACATCTAGACCCAATCTTTCAAAGGCTGTATTTTGCACATATGCCCATAATTTACCCGGAGGAGTTTGACGCGATGCCACAAACGGTAGCTTCGCAAAACCCGCTTTGATATCTGGCCACAAATCTGTTGCCTTGGTTATAAACAGTTTTTTACCATCAGCAGTAAATTTACGCGTTGGAATAAGTAAATGTGCATGCCAATTTTTATCCTCAGCATCTGGCGCATGTATATCAACTTGCACCGCAAAACCTTTCTCTACCCAACCATTTAATTTGATGAAATCAAAAATCATTTCTTTCTTTTGTTCAAACGTTACCTCTTTATCATCTGGAAGAGCTAAAACATATTCCTTACATAATTGTGAGTCTTTTCTTTTTTCTATTCGCTCAATCTCATTTGATAAAACTGATTCATTTTTAAATGACTCATCTGCACCTTTTGGCAAAAGAATCTCATGATATAGATTATCACTTCTATTGCTAAAATTATATGTAACCCCAGTTGAGTTGTCTAAAATAGTCGAACGAGCATTATATGCAAAACTACAGCAAGCGTTACCACCGCTATTTCTTCCTACTGCTCTTGTTCTTGCAAAAGCTATTGCCATTTATTAACTCTAAACTATTAAAACTAAACTAATTATCAGAATATAAAAAATAGAATAAAAAAGCAAGTGTTAGTATAACACATATTGCGTATAACATTATTTTAAAAAATGAATGCTATAATTTATATCTACTATTACAGTGTTAAGTTTTGAGATTATGATTAGAAAAAACTACAATATTAGGCTTTATGCATAGCAGATAGTTTACAATAGTAATCAATAATTTTGTCTATTGTGCTGTTGAAAATTTATAACCTACTTTTTTAATATATCTTTTAGGGTATTATTTTCTGTACCCCTTATTACTCGTCAGAGGTTTAATTTTATTTTTAGCAGCGGGCTGCCTTACCGCTTTTATGCTCTCATCCGGGTCAACAGAGCTATCAAGCGACTCTTTGCCGCCATTTTTCTTACTGCTTATTGGAGAAGTAGGCGAAACAATTTGTTGATTTGTTAGGCTATCATTTATTTGACGTGCAATTTGTTGAGGGTCTAAACTAGGTAAAACACTATCAAGAATTAATTTATTATCTTCCATTTTCGGATTTAATAGTTGCTCTCTTTTATTAGAATATTGAATACATTTTATAATACTTTCAGACGACATTTTATTTAGAATAATTATCAATTGTCTTTCGTCTTCAGATAAATTATCTAATGAGTTAATAAATACAGACTCTTTTTCTTGCTTTTCACCATCTGCTTGTTCAAGTTTGTATTCTTTTTTTTGATCTCCATTATTTTCTAACAAATTTAAAGCATCATAATACGGTATTATCATTTCATAAATATCATGGGTTGTAAGATCCACATCCGGCGCTATATCTTTTCTATTCTTATCATCTAGTTTAAACAATTCTTCAATCACTGTGTCTTTTGTAACAATTTTTTGCATAACAAGATTTTCTCTAAATTTCTCTAAATCATCACATAATTCAACATTAAACTGCCTAAAATCACTATCTCTTTTTATTATTTGACATTTGTAGTCATGTTTTTTTCCATATATTCTAATCTTCGAGATAGAATCCTCAAAGGTAAAGTTGCGTGTCCTTTGTTCGGCTGTTCATCCATATAGATAATACTATTTTTAAAAACTATATCACTGCTCTTGGGATTTTTGATCGTCAAATTACCTGGTATATTTTTTAAGTCGGCTATTAAACGATCAGGAATATATAACTCTTCTATATTTGCGTTAATATCATTCATCGAATTTAAAACAGTTTGTATATTATCTTTAGAAATAGCTATTTGACTACCTCTAAGGTCTTTAGATCCGTATATATAAATCTACATCAAAATTTTCATTTATTAGATTTGTTAAAGATTCTTGTCTAGTAAATCTATCAAAATGAGCAAGAGCTGTTTTGTTTCCTTCTGAAATTATAATAACAGCTACACATTGCTGAATATTTGTTGTCCCTATTTCAGCAGAATCAGAATTAATAACCGCAAACTCTCTTTGATCAACATTATATGCATTAACGTTAACCCGTTCACTTTCTCAATTCTTTACTTGTCTATGAATTTGTAAATATTCTATTGGATTAAATTCGCCATAATTATATAACATTCTAAGTGAATAGTTAGCAGGATTTTTACCTAGAAAATTATACATTTCTTCCCCATGCTCCTTCTTACGTTTTTCTTTTGAATCATCATCCCATAAAGGGTCCGGGCCTAAAACGTCGTTTTGATATTTCTCAGCCTTTTTAACAGCCTTATGTTTTAAAAGACTGAGTTGTTTCTCAAAAGTATCCCGAAAAAATTCAACATTTTGTTGTGATAAACCTTTTTTATTGTCTTGTTCTGGTGAATCAATTTCCATTTTTTTATATTATTTTATTTAAAAAGATGTTATAATTAAATTCTAACTTAAAGTATACAAATAGCGAATGACAAAAATAAATGATACTAAATTGATAGAAATAGGCAATAATAAATTTCATATCACTGATAGAAAAAATGGAACAAATGCTTTATATACAACATGTTTAAATAATGAAATTGCATTTTCTTTCTTCGTGGAATCAAGCAATCGAGGTGGGATGGGAAGAAATCTAGATTACGATCAAACGAAAAAAATGCTTAAAGAACTAATGCCTACCAATAAAAAAAGATGTAGTTCAGTTTTATGCGGTTGGCGGAGATCTATCTGAGCCTTCACTTAAATACACAGAAATGCTCAAAAATACTTTAGGGGAATTTCAACAAGAGGGATTTGAATTTGATATAGAAATGAAAGTTAATGGAGACATACATCCAGATTTTCTATGCCTTAAATTGTAAGCTTAGTACAAACTCCACTGCTCAATTACCGCTTCTACAACTAATCGTTGAGATAACAAGAATTTTTCAAAAGAAATTCTTACTATCTTTTTCATTCGTTTTGTTGTTTTGGTTACAAAGCTTAAGCCCTTTTCTAATAAACTTTCTGATTTAGCCTTCGAGATATAACCTTTATCGCCACAAGCTGTTCCTTGGAGGTTTTTAAACAAATTTTCCATTGGCCTTACGATCATCTACATTTCCTGGTGTTAAACAAAAAGACATTATTTCTCCTTTATGATTTATTACTAAATGGAGTTTAAAACCAAAAAACCATCCCATAGAACTTTTACCACGCGCTGCAATATCTTTAAAAGTTTTGTGTCTATAAATACGTTGATTAATACACGCCTTCAAACTAGTTGAATCTATATAATACAAACCAGTTCTTGCACCTGATTTATTCTTCATATATAAAGCTAAAAGCGGAACAACATGTGACTTTAGTTCTGTAAATTTGTTGTAACTTACAAGCTCGGGGAAGTATAGTTTTAAATATCTAATTATGCATTCATGATAATAATCTTTAAAAGTTCTATAGTGGCTCATGTGGAATAAAACTAATATTGTCATTATTTCACTATGTGACATGCGACAAGCTCTGTTTCTTTGCCTATTTTTGTTGGGTAATAAGTTTTTTTGATTTTCTTGAAAAAAAATCATCAATTTCGCAGAATATATCTTCTATGGGTGCAAGCATTTTAACCTCCTGAAGGTTTCTTTTGTACAACTTGTACCTTATTTCTTTTTTTGCTCCTTTTCAACCATAAATTTTATAATTCCCTAAATCCTTACGTCGAGTTGAGGTTAAGCTAAATCCCCCCATCTTCTTTGAAGTTATTTAAAATATTACCGGTAATTGGAGCGGTGGTAGGGAAAGCTGCTAGCTTTATAGTTGGTGGAGTTAGTGGCGCGGCAGCTGGTGTATCGATGGGCTCATCTATTACTGAGAAGCTCTCAGCTAAGAGGGGGCTTAAGTCGCGCATGGCCGCTGGTGGTGGCAATAAACTATCTGATCTTCGGGTTCAGTCTTCAGCCTATGGTGAGATTATATCTAAACTTTATGGTTCGATGCAATTGTTAGTCTGGTTGATCGATTGCACCACCTAACATCATACTATCATCTCCTCCTAAAAAAGGTGGCTTATGATCAAATTGACTGGCTCCCGATCTTGGATCTAATAAACTCAAGAGTTCAGCATCTTGCACACTAAACATTTGCTCTAAGTCATAAGCAGTTTTATTAAATTTACCTTGTTGTACTTTATCAGCTCCATTTTTTACCAACTCTTTTGCGTAATATGTCTGCTTTGAGCCAACAGCATAATGTAAAGGTGTTCTGCCATTCTCTCTTTCGGTATAGTTTATATCTACTGCCTCATGTTGCATGGCTATTTGAAAATCATCCGCTTTTTCCTTTTGCTGCATTTCATTCGTACATACTGTTTTTAATATCTCATATATCAAACTATTCCCATGCTCATTGACTTTTTTACGACTAAATTGCGTGATTACCTCTTCTAATGAGACGTCAAAATTATATTTTTTATAAAGCCTTGCTAGCTCTTCTGTACTTTCATGAGCAAATAGATGATAACCATTTTCATCCCAAATATTTTCTTCTTCTAGCTGTGCTCTTAATTCGCTTGGTAGTTCAGATTGGATAACATGATTAAATAAAGGCCAATTTTGCGCTTTTGCGCATATTTCTAAAATATTTTTCTGCTCTAAATTTTGTTTACTAAAATCAAACCCCTTAATCAAATCTTTTACATCTATTGTAATCCCATTCTTATGAGCCAAAACTACTAATTCAAGATTCAAATTATCTTTTGTACTTTTACTATGATTATAAGTTGTAAAACTATACCCTTCCTGAATATAAGGCAGTAATAAGCTTTTTTTACCTTGCATAGCAACAATATCTGCTGGATAATGATGATCCTTATTTTGTTCATCCAAAGAAAGGTTAATCGCTTTATACTTACTGATAATCTGATGTATTAAATCCAGCGCAGAATCTTTACTATAATTTCTTGATATCCTATGCAGGATATTATTACCTTCAGAATCTTTATCCGAAAATTTTACCCCACGTTTTACTAACATGCTAGCCAAATCCGTTAATTTTTCATTCTCTACGGCTAGGTAAATAGGCGGCTGAGGCGTTAGCATCGATTTTACTGGCAATTGCAATTTTGCCAAAGATATTGTGCTGGCCATTTTTACTGCTTCCTTGATTTTTTTAGCCCGAATTGCCGCCCAAAATATTTCAGGTTGATAATCAGCTAATAATTGGTATATTTCAATTTTCTTATTATCATCTTCTGCTAAATCAAGAGCTGTCTTACCATTATTGTTCCTTAATGAATCATCTATCCCCAAATCTAGTAATGATTTAACTTTTTGTAATCTTCCCAAGATAACTGCATGATGTAGCTTACTATTACCATCTTTATCTTGAACATTAATTTTTTGAGTGTTATCATCATTAAAGAGCTTAAATTGTTTTGCCATATTGGCATCAAGCGTTACCGTTTCTTTTTCGATTAATTGAAATCTAATCCTCATTTTTTTACATAAAGACTCAGCTGCAGTTCTTGAGTCCAAAACTGATTTCGTATCAATGATTATTACTTTATTAATCCTTTCAAACAGTTTTACCTTTATTGATTCCTGTTGCTCTGGGTCAATTAGCTCCTTTAATTGATCAAAAGAAATATTATGTAATTTAAGATTATGAACAAAGAATAAATTATTACGTATTATCGAAAATATCGCCTTGTCTGCTAGCCCAAAAACACTAAAATCTATTGCCTCAATAAAATCCTCTGCTTCGCTCAGAATGTCATTATTAAAAGCTTTTGAAAATTCCCTAGATTGCATCATTCGCGCAGTTGAAATATCTTGCCAAGCTCTTTTGCTTTCCAAGGCATTCCTGCTTTTTAATTGATTTGCCAGTTCTTCA
>Ga0190276_118_pt1 | contig 21468 bp, 22 predicted proteins | sample MCH_20Endo_J9_FD_131022 | JGI IMG/M metagenome (GOLD analysis project Ga0190276, IMG submission 131022) | Enriched cells of marine protists from Biology Centre CAS, Ceske Budejovice, Czech Republic - MCH_20Endo_J9 | ecosystem: Environmental > Aquatic > Marine > Unclassified | place: Czech Republic... | reverse complement strand
TCGATACTAGCACTAAAACCTTTAGCATTATTTGAGCTAATTTTTTTGTTTAGGGTATCTGAATGCAGCTCATTATCATAAAAATTTGCTTTAAACTGTGTATCGACGTAAGCTCCACTATAATCTTGCCAAGTTAATGTTGCTAAGGGGCCGTAAATATTAGATTTAATTTTACCATTACCAGCGCCTGGGCCAATTTTGCTCGCATCACCATTGGTACCTATTTTTATTGTATTATAAGTATAGTAACCACCAAAACCGAATATTAATTTACCATTCTTATTTTCAGAGATAACAGTGTCATACCCTAGGTTAATAGACCATCTTTTGGCATCAAAATCCATATTACTAATAGAGGTTTTAGGTTTGTAGACTTGATAAGTAATCACCTCTTTCATCCATAAACCATCCGAGTCAATCACATGCATATGATGATCTTTACAATTATCATTACCCCAATTCCTGTTACCGATGCGTTGTTGCATTGTGTCTAGCTGTGATGATGTTATTAAAGACACAGGCAGTGCTTCATATATAGGTGTTGTTGGCTCTGCTACTGAAAGGTCAACTGCCAAGGTAGTAAATGCACTTGTTGCATTGATTAAGACTGCGTTAGTAATAGTTGTAAGTAATAATTTTTGATATTTTTGCATAGTTTCATTCTTATAAATTTAACATTTATTATAACATGTTCTATCATTAAAGGTCTAAAAATATCAACAAAATCTACTCTTTATTTTTATATGCTGTGATGAGAGTGCATCCAGTATTTAATTCACTATATATGTTGTAATTAATTATTGCTTACACCCGCATGCGCATTTATTTTGGCAAGTTTTTCTACGATCTTCAAAATTGCTATATGTTTTTGTTATTAATGATTCAAGTAATCTTGTGTGTTCATAATATTTTATTTCTTTGTCGGTTTTCTTTGTTGAAGGAGGTGCGTGGCTGCATTGTAAGTTTGGTTTTGCCATTGGTTCTATATATTCTTCTGTAGCAAGAGCTTTGAGGAATCTTGCATTTTTAAAATGAGCGACTGAATCATTAGTATTTCTTTCATCGCGTGGCTTATAGTCACAAGAATTATTATATTCAGGTAAAGGGGTAATTTTACTATTCATAATAGAATTTAATGCACGAGGTTGCGAAGACTTACGAATTTGAGATAGGTCTTTTTCGTTGTTTTGCTCAGTATGGTTATTATCCTTACAGGTGCATAGGCATGGTTTATTATTGTTCGTATCAGAGTCTAGTGAAATATTACGTGTTCGAATATTAGGTAGAGGCATTTTGATATTAAATATGTAGTCTTTCGTAGTTAAACTTAGCTCTTTTTCATGATTATTATGTTGATGCATTTGTGCTATTAAGTTTTGATAATCATCTTCGTTGATTGTTTTATCGATAGTTGCTGGCATTACTATATCTGTTGCCCCTAACCTTAGTATATTATTGTTCTTTAGTCGTTTGAGTTGGTCAATAGAAAAAGGATTTTGCGCTGTCCCATCTCCTTGATAATTGGGGTCGTCAGTGTGGCCAACAAAATAAATATTATTAATTATTTGATTGTCTTTATATAAAGGCAGGCGTTCTGAGTAACCAGATTCAGGTATTGAAGTGACAATATCAACATCCCGAGCAATAGGATTCATAATGCGTTGCTGCAGTTTAGATAGGCGTTGTCGTTTATGATTCTTTTTACGCAAAGAGGTTTTTACTTTTAAACCAATACACCCTTGCCAATGGTGTTTTTTAAATCGTTGAAAATCAGACCAGTACCGATCTGTCATGTATTTTCCTCCTGCAAATATTGTTATGGCAGAGAAATAATCATTATTAATATTGTTACGAAGCTGTTTTTCTAATTTAAATCGCACCCCTTCTTTTGTAGCAACATTATGTCTGTGAAAATAGTATTTTGAAATTAATAGTTGGCTATTTTTAAATAAAGAAATTTCATGCAAAAACGGAATGCCGATTTCAACATCATAACCATTTAACGAATGTTCCTGGGCAATATTTGTGCTTAGGGCAAAAAATGATGTGCTTTCGTTTTTGAGTTCTATAGAAGGGGGGCCAATGATTTTTTTCTTTTTTTGTGCTAAATAGGCATTTGCACGCAAATCGTAATTTTCACTCAGTAATTCAAGACCAGTAGTCCATTGATAAACTGATAAATTATAACGAGTGCTGCGTCGGTCATAATAGTTATAAAAACTAAATATATATCGATTATGAAGAATATTACGATAAACTAATCCAAGATTCACCTCCATGCTTTGCTGATTATCTTTTTTGAACTTAGTACTCAAAAGATAATGTTTTTTTCCCTTTTGCTTAATGTGTGATAAAAAATCAATCTCACTAATAAGGCGTGATTTTTGTTGAGTTAGGACTATTTCGCTTATTGTGGGTAATTGGTATTTTATGTGATCTGGCAATGCTGTGCGGTTTATTAGTATGATGCATATAAATAATAATAATTTTTTAAAGCGCATTGCATTTGGTGTAAGTTATATATTAAAACCAGCTTATATTTTACGAGCAAATAGTGTTACTTGTAAAGATAGAAGCTGGTTTGTAATTCATTTTAATAAATTGAGAAAACTATAATTATGGGGTTTGCACAATATTATTACCCAGTAATGCATCTACATCTTTAAAGTAATCATCTACTTCAACATCTCTTGCATTAACTAATTTATTATAATCAATTGAGTTTACTTTTGCACCAAGGTAATCTTCAGTATTTACCATTGTCTGAGTTATCAAAGCTTCAGCACCATGCTTAGAGGCTGCTGCTAATAAATCCTTAATGACTAATAGCTTTTTATCATCAGCATTGTGAACAAAAATACAATTTACATCTTTATCAGATAATCCATGCTCATACTTCAAGTAGTTAATAACCGCTTTTATTGCAGCTTCATCATTTGCATGATCCATTGCATTAGTGGTAATTTCTTGCAGCAAGAATTTGAAATGCGCTTCTGTTTCAGCTTTTAAAGCATCCAAGCCTTTGGAGTTTGCTTCAACACCATCTTTGTTCGCATCAACTTGATTTTGCAGATCTTTCATTTCAGTTTTCATCTGGTTATTTTCTGTAACAAGCATTTGAATAGTGTCCTTATTAGCATCAACCTGAGCTTGGGTCTCGCTTAGTTCGGCATTTAATTTTTCATGTATGGCTTCATGCTCTTTCAAAGAATCACTATTGGCATTAGCTTTATCAGTTAATAAGTCTAGATTTTGATTTATCTGAGCAATTTTACCTTCAGCTTCTTCTATTTTTACATAGTTAGCTTTCATTAGCTCTTCATTTCTATCAACATTAGATTGCAGTGTTTTGATGTCTGCTTTTGCAGTTTCAATATTATTTTTATTAATATCCATTTGGATTTTTGTTGCATCTATGTCTTTGTCTAGCTGCTCTCTTTCGCTTTTTGCAGCCGCTAGTTCTTTATCATTTTCAGCTATATCTGCTTCAGTTTCAGAAATTTTTGCTTCTAGTGCAGCTCTTTCTTGCTCAGCAACAGATAATCTATTCTTAGCAGCATTCAACTCGGCTAATACTAAGTCTCTTGCTTCAACAAAAGTAGCCTTTAATGTCTCTATTGCTCCAATATTATTAAGAACATCTGTTTCTGCTTTTGCTAAATTTTCTTCTAAAGTAGAGATTTCGGTTTTAATATTGTCAATTAATTTTGCATTTTCAGTTACATCTTCTTGTGTAGAATCTAATTCTTTTTGCAGTGAGTCTCTTGCAGCTTCAGCAGATTGAATTTTTTCTTGATTTTCGGCAATTGCACTATTAGAATTTTTTAATTCTTCTTCTAATTTATCTTGCTCTTGCTCGTGAACAATTAATTTCGCAGCGTTTGCTTCAATAATTTTTTGTTGCTCTAAGATATTTGCTTTTAATTTTAAAATATCGGCTTGATTAGTGTCAATATTTGATTGATGCGTAATGATTTCTGATTCAAGATTTTTGATTTTACCGGTTAATTCTTGATGCATTTTTTCATGCTCAGCAATTTTATTTGCATTTACCTTAATATTGTTAGTAATTTCTACTAAGTCTAGCTCTAATTGCTCTTGATCGGCAATAGTTTTTGCTAACTTCTCTTTTACTGCGGTCATTGAATTTTCTAGAGTATCAATTCTGACTGTATTGGCCGTGATCTCTTTAGTGACTTCAGACTTCAGCTCATTCATTGCGTTTTTTAATTCATTATCAGTTTGCGTTAAAGCTTCAATTTGTTTCTTTGCTTTAGCCAGTTCATTCACTAGGCCATTAATCTCAGATGTTAGAGTTTTTACAGCATCCTCGATTGAGGCTTTTAAGGCAGCTTCACTATCATTAATTCTTGAATCCAGTGAAGAGTGAACATCCTCAACTCTTTTAGTCACCTCGTCAATTCTTGCCGACATGCTTGGTGTTGGGTATTCAGGTTGATCCTGATTACTTATTAAGGCCTCTTGTGCTCTTGCGTTATCACTGCCAGCTATGGTAGTTACTACTTCCTCAGTGTTTGCAAAAATAGGATTATTTATTACTTCATCTTCAGTTTTTTCTTTAGACATAACTTCCTCTTTAGTATATTTATTTTTTTACGATATATTTAATGCAAAGTTAATAAGTTAACATATACATTAAAGTTATCATCGCATGAATAATCTTTCTTTTCAATTTAAAGACATGTAAACAAAGGTTATTTAATGCAAAAATTTAAAACGCGTAATGATTTTTTATTTTCAATTAATGAAGTGTTTTGATGTAAGGCTTTATAGGTATAAAAAACTTATTTATAGTAATTATTTAATCAGTAACTCTGCGTATTCATCACTTATCCAAGTGTGATTTTCTTGCAACATTTTGAATTTGAAGTCATTAATTTTTTTGTTAAAAGCCGGAGTGGTCTGATAAATTTTTATAAAGTGCAACCCAATAAAGTTTATGTCATATTTATTGCAGAATTTTTGCATACTTTGAAGCTTAGTTCTTGAATTGTCAATATGTACAATGGTTTGTGGTTTAAAGTGAACTGAGTTTAAGAATTTCTTAATAACATGACCTTTCTCTGATCGATTAGCAAATAATACCCCTTCATTAAAAACAGAAAATAATTTATGTTGCTCGTCATATAATTCAATAGTTTTTATATTTGAAAATGAAGAGCTAAAATCAATAGATAATTTTTTGAGTCGATCAATTCGGGTTTGCTCTTTGTTTTTAGAGCCTTGATAGCTGCCTAAGCGACCTGAAGTTAGCGCAATGACTTTTATATTACGTTTCTGAATGTCTTTTATTACTAATGGTATGTTTTGATCTACCAGTTCTGGGTCATGACTATATACCATTATATCATTTAGTTTGATAAATTCTTCTTCAGTAACTTGTTTCCTAAGGTTATCAAGGTATTCTTTGCGTTTTTGTGCGTGGTTTGGATGAAATATGGCATCTTTTGGGTAAAATAATACATTTTTTACGTCAAAACTGACTAAATCTTGCTCATTTAGATCTTGGGTATATGGTAATATATCTTGTGCATCAGTGATTTCAATTATTTGCGCATAGCAATTAGGAATTAATAAATAAGCTGCTAAGATTCTTAGATAATAATTCCACATTGCCATTGCCATATTAATTTGCTCATTAAATATTGTTCATGATGAGATAGTAGACAATTGAGATTTATTTTGCAACTATAACTGAGGCCGCCCTTAACAAGCGGTCTTTAATTTTGTACCCATTTTGCATAATATTAACAATTTTACCAGACTCTACCTCATCTGTTTCTATTTGAGAAATAGCGCAATGCAAATTATAATCAAACTTATCCCCTGCTTTTGGCAGGATTTGTTCAATATTATTTTTTTTGAAGGCTTCGTTTAACTCATTTTGGGTCATTTTAATACCTTCAATAACATTTTTAGCATCTTCATTTATTTCAGAGGGTATGTGCTCTAGAGCTCTTGATAAGTTATCCATTACGGAAACTAAATCTTTTGCAAACCCTAATATTGCGTAGTCACGAGTTTCTTGTATTGTTTTGATATTACGATTGCGTACATTTTCAGTTTCAGCCATTTGACGCACCAACTTATCCCTAAATTCTTGGTTTTCTTGCGTTAGAGCTTCAATGATTTCTTCATGGTTAACCTCTTGAGCTTTTAAAGGCTCTGCATTTTCATTTTCTTCTTCTAAGTTCTCGGTTTCAGTGTTTTTTGTCATTATTATAATCTATTTAGTTGCACAATTCTTATAAAATAAATATAGTTACGGATGTTTATAATTCAAGGTCAAATAGAAAATTAATGAGAGCACAAGGACGAAAATATAACCAATTGCGAGAATTATCAATAGAATCTAATGTATTAAAGCATGCAGAAGGTTCGTGTTTGATCAAGTTTGGCAATACGCATGTTATGTGTGCGGCGACTATCGAGGAAACCGTGCCGCGTTTTATTAGAAATACAGGTAGTGGTTGGGTTACAGCTGAATATGGTATGCTACCACGATCAACGGGGGTGCGTATGAAACGAGAAGCATCTAATGGTAAGCAGGGTGGTCGAACTTTAGAAATACAAAGATTAATTGGTCGTTCCATGCGTTCTGCTGTAGATTTGAAAGCTTTAGGCGAAAGACAAATTTTTATTGACTGCGATGTCATTAATGCAGATGGCGGTACTAGAACAGCAGCAATTACAGGTAGCTATGTGGCTCTGCATTTGGCAATACGCTCATTACTTGATCGTCGAAAACTACGCAACAATCCACTGCTTACCCAAATTGCTGCTATTTCTTGCGGCATTGTTAAAGGTAAGGCGGTGGTAGACCTAGACTATGAAGAAGATAGCTCAGCTGAAGTTGATGCTAATTTTGTTTTTAACCAAAAAGGTAATTTAATAGAAATTCAGGCTACAGGGGAAGAATCTGACTTCACAACAGAGCAACTATCAGACATGATGAAATTGGCATCAGACAGCGCTGCGGAATTATTTAGGCTGCAAAACACCATATTGATGGATTTTTAACAGTTTTAGGATAATGAATCTAATGCAACAAATTACTTTTCCATTAACAACAAATAAATACAAAAAATCTGATTTTATTAAGTCAGAGGCAAACTCACAGTCTTTTGATTCTATTGATAATTGGCCAGATGGGCAATGGGGAGTGCCGCCATACCCCAAAACTTTAATAGTACAAGGGCCTAAATCTTCCGGAAAAACTTTCTTAGCTCATAACTGGGTGGAAAATTCTGGCGCTAAGTTTATTTCATTGGACCCTCCTTTTAATGGAGAAGTAATTCATACTAATAATGCTTTTATTATTGAAAATATTGACCATGTAAATGATGAGTATCAGCTGCTTCATTATTTTAATATGTTTAATGAATGTGATAAATACTTATTAATGACTTGCACAAAATTACCAGATATTAAGCTGCCGGATCTAAATTCTAGACTACGTGCAACTAACATCATTAACATAAACTGTCCAGATGATAAACTAATACAAATGTTAATTTTTAAGTTTTTTTCTACTTACTCAATAAAAGTTAAACCAGATGTGATTAGTTACTTGTTAAATCACCTGCCTCGTAGGTTCGATGCAATTATTGAGTCGCTAGAAGTGATTAATCAATACGCCCTTGAGAGTAAGCATAAAATTACTATACCATTAATTAAAAAAGCCTTAAATTCGTGATCATTATGAGATAATTGCCAAATTTATATGTTGCAATAATGCGCCTATAAAGTGTATAGTACTAATAGTGTAAATTTTGAATAAATAAACTTTAAAGAATATCATAGTCGTGCTCATGATTTATGGTCGAAAGTTTATTCAAATACTTAATTAATAATTTAAAATAAATTATACATGCAAGAATATATTAAAGTACGCGGTGCCAAAGAGCATAACCTTAAGAATGTCAGTGTTGATCTGCCAAGAAATAAATTTATTGTAATTACAGGCCTTAGTGGTTCTGGAAAATCTTCGCTGGCGTTTGATACAATTTATGCAGAAGGGCAACGAAGGTATGTAGAAAGTCTTTCTTCTTACGCAAGGCAGTTTTTGCATCTACAAAATAAACCAAATGTAGAATCTATTACTGGCTTATCACCAGCTATTGCAATAGACCAAAAGACCACTTCAAAGAACCCAAGATCTACGGTTGGTACTATTACAGAAATATATGATTATTTAAGATTATTATATGCAAGAGTAGGGGTGCCTTATTCACCGGCGACTGGATTGCCAATTAAAAGTCAGTCTATTTCAGAAATGGTTGATGTAATTAAAGCATTACCCGAAGGGACTAAGTTGTATATCTTGTCTCCTATTGCAAGAGGTCAAAAAGGAGAGTTTAAAAGAGAAATTGCTAATTTAAGTAAGCACGGGTATCAAAGACTATATGTTGATGGTGAGCTCCATTCTATTGATAAAATGCCCAAAATTGAAAAAAATAAAAAGCATAATGTAGAAGCCATTATTGACCGACTTGCTATTTCAGATTCCCTTGGGAACAGAGTCGCAGAAAGTCTGGAGACCTCATTGCAAATGGGTGATGGGGTTACTTATATTGAAATAGTATCATTACCAGAAAAACACGGCACGCAGTATAAAAATGGAGAGCGTATTATTTTTTCTGAGAAATATTCTTGTCCAGAGTCAGGGTTTTATCTGGAAGAAGTTGAGCCAAGAATTTTTTCTTTTAATAGTCCATTTGGAGCGTGTAAATCATGTGAAGGGATTGGTAAAGAGCCATATTTTGATCCAATTTTAATTGTTCCTGATGAAACTTTAAGCATTAAAGACGGTGCAATTGTGCCTTGGAGTAAGTCGTCATCTAAATTTTTTAATGATACTCTAAGCTCATTATGTAGGCATTATAAATTTAGTCTTGATACTCCTTTTGAAAAATTAAGTGCAAAAATTCAGGAAATATTATTCTATGGGTCTGGTAGTGAACAAATTAAGTTTGAATATCATGATGATCGACGTAAAGAAGTAATTGAACAAAGCTTTGCTGGTATTATTCCAAGCTTGCAGGAAAAAGTGAAAAAAGTAGATAGCTCTTGGATGAAAGAAGAGCTTGGCAGATTCATGTCTAAGAAAAATTGTTCTTCCTGTAATGGATATCGACTTAAATCTGAATCTTTGTGTATTAAAATTGATGACCTTAATATAGGGCAAGTTGCAGGTAAAACAATTATAGAAGCACAAGAGTGGTTTAGTACAATTTCTGAGAAGTTAGATAACCGTCAAAAAGCTATCGCAAAGCGCGTAGTTAAAGAAATTCAAGAGCGTTTGAAGTTTTTAAATAATGTGGGTCTAGATTATTTGAGTTTGTCTCGTGAATCGGGAACTTTATCTGGTGGAGAGAGTCAAAGAATACGTCTTGCCTCTCAAATTGGTTGTGGTTTAAGTGGAGTGTTATATGTTCTTGATGAACCATCAATTGGGCTTCATCAAAGAGATAACTCAAGGTTGATAGCTACGTTAAAAAATCTGCGCGATTTAGGAAATACTGTTATAGTAGTGGAGCATGATGATGAAACAATGCTCGAATCAGAGTATGTTCTTGATATTGGGCCAGGAGCTGGTATTCATGGTGGTAAAATTATTGCGCAAGGCACGCCACAGGAAATAATGGCGGCTGAACATAGTATTACTGGTCAGTATCTAAGCGGTAGAAAATATATTCCTTTGCCGGATAAAATTCGTCTTGGTCATGAAGGAAAAGAAATTATTTTAACTGGTGCTGATTCTAATAACTTACATAATTTGACAATGAAGATAAAGCTTGGAACATTTACTGCTGTTACTGGAGTTTCTGGTAGTGGAAAGTCAAGCTTAGTAATTAACACTTTCTATAAAGCTGCGTTAAAAAAGCTAGAGCCTAGTACTAAGATTTATCCTAATAAGTACGATTCAATTACTGGACTGGAATATATTGATAAAATTATTGATATTAATCAGTCACCAATTGGCCGTACCCCAAGATCCAATCCAGCAACTTACACTGGAGCATTTACTCCGATTCGTGATTGGTTTACAGATTTACCAGAATCAAAAATTCGAGGATATAAAGTTGGACGTTTTTCTTTTAATGTGAAGGGTGGAAGGTGTGAAGCTTGCCAAGGTGATGGCTTAGTAAAAATTGAAATGCATTTCTTGCCGGATGTATATATTAATTGTGATGTATGTAATGGTAAAAGATATAACCGTGAAACTCTAGAAGTAAAATATAATGGCAAAAGTATCGCCGATGTATTAAATATGAATGTTGAAGATGCAGCAGAATTTTTCAAAAAGGTGCCATCTATTTACGAAAAATTATCTACTTTGCAGGAGGTTGGCCTAGGGTATATTAAAATTGGTCAGTCAGCAACTACGCTTTCTGGAGGGGAGGCCCAAAGAGTAAAATTGGCAAAAGAGTTGTCAAAGCGCTCAACTGGTAAAACTTTATATATTCTTGATGAGCCAACGACTGGTTTGCATGTTGACGATATTAACAAGCTTCTTACTGTATTACACAAGTTAGTCAATAAGGGAAATACTGTTTTAGTAATTGAGCATAATATGGAGGTTATCAAAACTGCAGACTACATTATTGATGTTGGCCCAGAAGGTGGTGATAAAGGTGGTGTAATAGTAGTAGAAGGCAACCCGGAAACAGTCGCGGCATGTGAGCAAAGTCATACTGGTAAATATTTAAAACAATATATAGAGCAAGCAAATAAGTTTAAGTTAGCCGCTAAGTAAGTATTTGTAACAAATCTTTGTAGTGAAGCAAAATGTAAGTTTTTAATATTTACTTTACTATAATATTATATTTCGGTATTATTTATCTTTAAATTAGGTGCAAGTTATGATGAATAGTAAAGAAATAAAAAAATTGAGTTTTGAAGAAGCTTTAGGGAAGCTAGAAGAAATAGTAAAAAAGATTGACACTGGTCAGGAAGACCTAGCCAATGCTGTTGAAAGTTTTGAGTATGGAGTTTTGTTGCGAGAGCATTGTGCAAGTCTTTTAAAAGAAGCTAAGTTAAAAATAGAGAAGATCGTAAAATCTTCTGATGGCCAAGTATTAAAAGAGCAAACTGAGCTTTAATATGGTTAGTAATCCAATATTAAAAGCTAAGTTGATGGTCTTTATCATTATAACTGCGGTAGTAATTACTACTGCAAACTTAATATCAGGGTATCTATTCCTATCAAGCCCATTAAAAGAAGAAAAGCTGATAGTCATTAAAAAAGGTTCTTCGGTTAAACAAATTAGTAGACTACTTGAACAAGAATCTGTCATTAGGGATAGATGGCTGTTTAAAATAATTGGTGGTCTTTATGATATAAAACACCCATTTAAGAGTGGAGAGTATCGTTTTACGCCAGGAATTACGCCCTATCAGGTGCTCATTACCCTGAGTCACGGAAAATCCGTTCTGCGCCGTCTATACATACCAGAAGGATCTACTTCTAAACAGATAATAGAGATAGTCAATGATAATGAGCGTTTGATAGGTTCCTTCGAGCAGTCTGTTCCGGAAGGGCACCTAATGCCATCTACGTATTTTTATTCTTATGGTGATCGCAAAAAAACTATGATTAGTTTAATGCTCAGAAAAATGTCAGAAAACCTTGATAAAGCCATTGAGGTAATGTCAAAAGACTCTCCAATAAAAAGCAGAAAGGAATTATTAATTTTGGCTTCTATTATTGAAAAAGAGGCAGGCAATAACCATGAAAAGCCTATTATTGCTAGCGTATTCCTCAATCGTTTGCGAAAAAATATGAAGCTTCAAGCTGATCCTACCGTTATATATTCTTTGACTAAAGGTCAGTTTAAACTAAATCGTAAATTAACTAGAAAAGACTTAAAAATACCATCACCATATAATACATATTACATCGATGCATTACCAATTGGACCAATATGTTCGCCGAGTTACTCATCTATTATGGCAGTGGCCCGGCCTGCTAAGACTAAATATTTATATTTTGTTGCTAATGGCAAAGGGACCCATAGTTTTGCTACGAATTTAAGGCAACATAATAATAATGTTGCTTCGTTTAAATCTTACTTAAAAGCAAGGCGTAATAAAAAAGTGCGCAACCAATAAAGGACACGCACTTTTTAAAATCATCAAGATTCTTAGCTTAAGTGATATTAGATGTCAAATCTGATACCAGCTGTTATGCTGTGAGTTTTGATTTTTGTTTTAGTCATAGTGTTGTTTTTAAACTTTACGTGACCAAAATCTTTAAAGCTGTATGCTAATTCAGCATTTATGCCTTCAGCTACTATTGTTGAAACACCAGCGTGTAAAGCATAAACAAAAGCAGTTTTTGCTTTATGTTTTTTAGTAGTAATACCTTTTGCTTTTAAATCCATTGTGTAAGCACCAGCACCAGCACCAACAAAGAATTTTGCTAAATCATTACTATAAACATCAGCATAAACGTTAGCTAAAAGAGTGTTAGCTCTACCATTGATTTTTGCTTCTTTATTTTTTTCGTTTAATAGTAAGTAATCAAGAGTCAAATCTGTTCTAACATCCTCATTGATATAGTAACCAGCACCAATTGTTGCAATACCATAAGAATCATTTTTAAATTTTTTTGTAGAGACTTGTACGTGGCTTGAAAGCTTTGAAACACCAGCATTAGCTTTAACATAAAAATCAGTTTCAGCAGCAAATGCATTAGCTGAGCTAATAGCCGCAACAGCAGCTGTAGTTAAAAGAAGTTTTCTCATTTGTTCCTCTATTCTTTAATTATGAAAATTTAATTACCTTTAATCTAATTTAAGGTATGGTAAACAAATACATCAATCATTTACAAAAGTCAAGCCTTTAAAAAAAATATTACAAAAATAATTTAACCTAACATTAAATTGAGTTGGTAGTTTTAAAAAAATAATACCCACTAAATCAAAAAATATTTCCTATAAAAAACTCAAACTTCAACTTAATGCACTATACGATCAATAGAAAGGTTGGAGAGCGTATCGAATCCATTGATTATATACTGGATAAGACATTTCTCCTCGTTAATCAAAAAAGAGCTGAATCTCATTCCTATACAGACAAGCCCGAAGATATTTCTATCATTGAAATAGATAAATTATTTACATATTATAAAAAAAGACCAAAAGAGCCTATATCTGGTTTGCTGTTGAGTGAAACAGGGGTAAAATTATTGATTTCGAAGTAACAAAGAGTCGTAATTTTGCCTCGTATTTACCCCTGGCCCAAAGGCTAGAGAGGTGGTGCAACATTGAATAGCTATGCACCGATGTCTATGAGGCGTTTTCAAAATACATAATTTTTGAAAATCATACCATAACAAAAGCAGAAACTTCATTTGTTGAATCTTGCAATTTATTGATGAGGCGCGCTACTGAGCCAGATTCAACCGTAAAACCAAGAGGTATAGTAAAAAATATTGATATGATTGCTAATTCCCCGCTCCTGCTATTCTTTAAGGGTATGATTCCTATACTTGTTTAGCAAGGATCAGTAAAATAGCTTAAATAAATTGCAAACATAAATGGACTCAAAAATAAAGACCCCTATGCTTAAAGCAAGGAGTCTTTTAAAGATAAGAAACTAATTTATCTTTTAGGAGGAAGTTTAGTATAGTATGTCGAAATTACTTCTTTTTAACACCAAAAGATAGACCTGCAAACTTCTTCTTAAAGTCAATAACACTCTGGTTTGACTCGTTAAGATTACTAACAGCATCTTTATTCCATGCTGGGTGCTTTCTATAGTCAACATCTACTAAAACTTTACCAGCTTTTGATGTTGATGCAGTTAACATTTTATCCTTACTTACTGTAATTTCTAACTCATAAGACTTTGGGTGGATATCTTTTTTCATGCCATTGACTCTTTTTGCTTTTTAGAAATTTGTTTTTTTAGCTTTTTAGCTTTTTCTGACATAACCGTGTCTTTTGCTTTTAGAATATAAGCATCAAATCCACCATTCTTATCTACAGTGCGCATAGCTTGTGCATTGACCTTGAATGTATATTTTTGGCCAGTAATATCACTTGAGTAAGTCACACTTTTTATATTTGGTTCAAAGCGTCTTCTTGTTTTTCTTTGTGAGTGAGACACATTGTTTCCAAATTGCACCGCTACTCCGGTTAATTCACATTTACGAGACATGTTAAAAATACCTTATTTTTACTTTTTATTACTGCTAGTTTTTATACTATATTAACTAACTTGTGATTTCTTTTTGTTACAAATTCAACTTTCCCTTCAGTTAATGCATATAATGTATGATCTTTGCCCATACCAACATTTTTTCCGGGTTGAATTTGAGTGCCCCTTTGACGGAAAATAATATTTCCCGGTATTACAGGTTGGCCATCACCTTTTTTAGCTCCTAATCTTCTACCGGCCGAATCACGACCATTTTTGGAACTACCACCAGCTTTCTTGGTTGCCATAACTTATTACCTTTTTTACTTTTTAGTTATATCCAATATCTTTAATTCAGTCAAATGTTGCCTATGACCATTCTTACGACGATAATGTTGACGTCTTTTCTTTTTAAATATAATGACTTTGTCATCTTTAAATTGAGACGTGATTTCAGCAGTAACGCTAGCGCCTTTAACTACTGGAGTTCCGACAAATGAAGCTTTCGCTGAATCACCTATCATCAAAACTTCAGCTAGTTCAATTTTGCTACCAGCCTCGCCTTCAATTTTCTCTACTTTTATAACGCTATCTTTGGCAACTTTATATTGCTTGCCACCTGTTTTTACAATTGCGAACATTTCTACAAACTACTATGTTAAGATTAAAATAATCATCGAAAAGTATATACTTAATATCTAGTAAGTCAATATCAAATGTATCAATTAGTGTAATTTATTATATATAGTATATAAAACTCACTTTTGATCACTCCTATTTACTATGAAGATCAGTAATGCTATGTCCTTTTAAAAAATCTGTCGCTAACATCGCGGATTTACCCTCAGGTTTTAATTTTATAATTTTTAAAACGCCACCAAGACAAGCAACCTCAAAATCTTTATTTAATATTGCTCCAAAACTACTATCATGCATCATAGTATTTACAATCTTGGCTTCTAATATTTTTATAGTTTTACCATGCATCTTAAAATAAGCCCCTGGCCAAGGGTTCATTCCTTTTACTTTGCCATATATTGTGTCAATATGATCTTTATCCCAAAAAATTTCTCCTTCTTCTTTTGTCAGCTTATCAGCATAAGTGGCACCTTCGCTGAGCTGTTTTTCTGGAGTTATGTTATCTATGTTATCTAATGTCTTAATAAGCAGCTCACCACCGATAGAGGCGCATTGATCATGCAACTCCATTAAAGTCATATCGTCAGGGATCGATAAATTTTGGCGCATTAGAACATCTCCAGTATCAATACCTGCATCCATTTGCATCACGCATATGTCAGTGTCTTTCTCATTATTAATAATTGTGCGTTGCAGAGGCGCAGCCCCACGATATTTAGGTAATTTTGATGGATGAATATTTAAACAGCCATATTTCTTTGAGTCTAATATCACCTGGGGTATAATAAAGCCGTAAGCAACGACAACGATGATGTCAGCTTTAATTTGATGGACTAATTGTTGGTTTTCTTCTTTGCGTAAAGTTTTTGGCGTATGAACTTCTACGCCATGTTTATCAGCTAGTTCTGCAATGGGAGAAGGTTGTAATACCATGCCTCTTCCTTTAGGCTTTGGCTCTCTGGTAAACACAGCTTTAACATTATGCGTTTTAGATTCAATTAATTTTCTTAATGTTGGAACAGCAAATTCTGGTGTTCCCATGAAAATTACATCCATTTATTTAGCTGCTCTTTTTATTTTAGTTAGCTTTTTTAAAGCTATAGTTTTTTTTAAATGTGATAAGTAATTAATCAGTAACTTACCATCTAGATGATCTATTTCATGTTGAATAGCTCTAGATAATAAGCCATCAGCTTTAAGAACTTGTGTTTTATTATTGTAATCTAAATATTGAACCGTGATTTCTTCTGGCCTTTCAACAATAATTGATTGCTGAGGAAGTGATAAACACCCCTCTGTCTCTTCTGAACAGGCTTCTGAAGAATTAATAATTACTGGATTAGCCATTTTTAAAGGAAATAAGTTCTTATATTCAGACTCTGAATCCATCAAATCAATAACTATCACTCTTTTTAAAATAGCAACTTGATTTGCTGCTAAACCTATACCATTATTGTCGTACATTGTTTGAAGCATTTTATCCATCAAGAGCTTTATGCTCTTATCAACTAACTTAATGCTTTCAGCTTTTTTTTGCAGAACTGGGTCTGGGGCAGTGACAACTCTAAAATTTTCAATCATACTCGTTCGATATTTTAAATTAAGCTACTGCCAATTTTTCTTTTAATAGCTCCACAAGATTTTCCGTAATACTCTGCACAGACTTACCATCTAGCTCAGCTATTTCAGATGCTAGTCTATTTAATGCGCATTCGTATATAGTGCGTTCGCTATAAGAACGATCGCCATCAGCATTCTTATAAAGATCTCTTACTACTTCGGCAATTAGATGAATTTCGCCAGAGTTGATTTTTGTTTCATACTCTTGAGCTCTTCTGCTCCACATCTTATTACCACGCTTTGGTTTTTCGTTTAATATTGAATATACCGCTTCCATATCAGCTTTAGTAGATAATCCTCTTAAGCTGGAATTTGATGACCTGCTTACTGGAACTCTTAAAGTCATTTTATCTTGTGGAAATGATATCACATAAACTTCAAGAACAGTATCAGCAACATTTTGAGATTCAATATCGATAATTTCTCCCACACCATGTGATGGATAAATAACTTTCTCTCCAATTTTAAATCCTGCTTTACTTGCCATGCTCAGTCCTCACTGATTAAATAATTTAACCTGAGCATTGTATCACAAAAATCCACAAATAAAAACCCTTAATTTTTTAATAGTTTATCAATACCTTTCTCAACCCTAAGGTCCTTAAGGTCAAATTAAATATTTTTTACTGTACTATATTGTAATTCTTTAATGCCTAAGTTATTCTTACTACTTGTTAAAATAATATTATTATCACACCCTTGCAAGGCTAAGATTTTCTGCATTTCATTAATAAAATCTGTATGCGATTTTATTTGATCCGCCTTAGTAAAAATGACTTGAAAATCACGCTCTGCATCTTTTAAAAACTCAATGATACGAAAATCATTTGTTTTGAAACCCCTTCTAGAGTCAATTAGTAGATTAACTAATTTTAGATCCTCGCTATGATTTAAGTAGTGAGTAATTAAAATCTCCCAATTAGCACGTTGTTTACCAGACACCTTAGCAAAGCCATAACCAGGTAAATCAGCTAATAGAAGTTTCTCTTCCAAAGAGAAAAAGTTAATTTGCTGTGTTCTGCCTGGTGTATGAGATACACTTGCTAAAGCACGCCTATTACACAACTTATTAATTAAGCTGGATTTACCAACATTCGATTTCCCAATAAAAGCTACTTGTGGCAGCACTAGGCGTGGAAACTGATCAACTTTTGCCACGCCAGCAACAAACTTCGCTTCTTGCTTAAAAATTTTAATACTTACTGCCATAATTTACTTCCTAATAAATTAGGACTCCATTTTATTAATATAAGATTGTTGAATAATAGATAGTAAGTTATTCCAAGACCAATATATCAAAAGTCCTGCAGGGAAGCCACTGAATAAGAATAAGAATATTATTGGCATCATTTTCATAACTTGAGCTTGCACTTCATCAGCTGGTTGAGGGCTCATTCTTTGCTGGAAATACATACTAGCAGCCATGATAATTGGCCATACTCCTATCATCAAAAACCCAGGAGGCGTGAATGGCAACAGTCCAAATAAATTAAAAATGCTTGTTGGGTCTGGGGCTGATAAATCTTGTATCCATCCAAAAAATGGTGCATGCCTCATTTCAATTGTTACATATAATACTTTATATATAGAGAAAAAGACTGGGATTTGTAAAAATAGCGGTAAGCAACCAGATACAGGGTTTACTTTTTCTTTTTTATACAACGCCATCACTTCTTGGTTTAAACGAGCTTTATCTTCAGAATATAGTTGTTTTAACCTCTCCATTTCAGGTTGGAGTTTTTTCATTTTTTTCATTGAACGATAAGATTTATTCGCTAATGTAAACATGGCTAATTTGATTAACACGGTAACGATCATTATGCTGATACCAAAATTTCCTACATATTTATAGAAAAAATTCATCAAATTAAAAATTGGCTTAGTTAAAATATAAAACCACCCAAAGTCAATTGCCCGATCAAATAGTTTTAGGTCAAGTTGAGCCTCGTATTTATCAAGTAAATTAACTTTTTTAGCCCCAGAGAATAAATGGTGCACAACAGTAAATTTTTCGCCGCTTTCAAGAATTTTCCCTTCGGTTACAAAATCTGCTTGGTACTTTTCTTCACCGTTTTTAATAGCAAAATGATAATTTGCATTATATTTTTCTGTTTTATCTGGTATTAATGCAGAAAGCCAGTACTTATCAGTTATGCCAATCCAGCTCACTTCGCCACCAAATTTTTCACGCTTACTATCTTTTATTTTATCGTAAGAGTACTCCTTCAGTTCGCCTCCAATAGAACCAATCATTCCCTGATGGAGTATGTTATTCGACATACGATCTGCCTTATGCTCGTATGAACGATTTACCAGGCCGTAATTTTGCGTGGATATGGGCTTGCCAGATTTATTTTCTACTGATTGAGTGATGTTAAATAAATACTGATCATCAATGGATATTATTGTAGAAAATTTAACTTTTTCAGGGCTGGTCCAGCTTAAAGTAACAGGTTCTCCTGGCTTCAGCTCGTTGTGATCAGCGGACCAAACTGCATTGGCATCAGGATAAGTGATATTAGATTTACCACGCCAGCCAAATTCTACAAAATAGGCTTCTTTTGCCCCAGATGGAGAAAATAATTCTACATTAGGGCTATCTTCTTCAAGATTTTTTTTATATTGCGTTAAAGTTAAGTCATCAAATCGCAACCCTTTTAGTGCAATCGAACCATTAATTACATTAGATTTTATCTTTAATCTTTTGCAATTAGTAAGTATTTCATCGCGTGTTAGTAGCTTAATGGGCTTCGTGATTTTTTGATTTTGCTTTTTTATTGAGGCTAATTTTTGATTATATATTTTGCGTTGTTCAGCTAATTTAGCCAATCTTGGCTTTTCAACAAAATGCTGCCAACCAAATATTATTGCCACTGAAAGGACAATTAATGCTACTATATTTCTAAAACTATAATCCATAATGATTTTGTAAAATTATTTTTATCAGACCATGTTTTTACATTATTTTCATAAAATAATCAAGGTTATAGTAAACTAACTCATTAAAACTTTAATAAATATTATTGACACAGAGGGGGTAATTGAGTATAAGTAGAACAAATTTATTTTGGAGACTATTATGAAGCGTACCTTTCAGCCAAGTAACATTGTTAGAAAAAGAAGGCATGGTTTTAGAGCAAGAATGGCGACTGTAGCAGGTAGAGCTATTATTAAAAACCGTAGAGCTAAAGGCAGAAAAAAACTAACTGCTTAATATTTAAAGATGCCATTGATCATTTCATTAAAAAATCAAAAAGAATTTGATTTTGTAAATGATCATGGCAATCGTCATTATAGTAAGTATTTCATGCTTATTACCGCGGATAAAAATACCCCTAGTTTCACCAAACAAAATACCCTCTCTCCTCAATATGGAATTAAAGTTGGTCGTAGATACTCTAAAAAAGCAACAGTTCGTAATAAGGTAAAGCGTCGCATACGACATATCTGCACCTTATTAACGCAGGGTAATCTCTTGGGCCGGAATAAGTCTTTCATTGTTATTCCAAAGCGTAATTTTGATAATGTAGAGTTTGATATATTAATGTCTGCATTTAAATCAATATGCAAAAAAATCTAGTTTCAGTGAATTAAAACAGATGAAATAGAAAATCGTAACACTTAATTTTGATTTTCTATATTAAGTGTTATAAAGTTAATTAATAATGCTCCCAAAGAAGTTGATACATTTTACCATTATTGATTAATTGCTCATGATTTCCATCTTCAACCACGTGCCCTTTATCAAAAACTAAAATACGATCCATATTAACAAGAGTTGCTAGTCGATGTGCAATAACAATAACAGTTTTTTCTTGCATTAGCTGACTAAGGGATTGCTGAATTAATTTTTCAGTGCGAGAGTCTAGAGATGATGTAGCTTCATCAATAATTAAAATAGGCGCATCCTTTAAAAAGGCTCTAGCAATACTAATTCTTTGACGTTGACCACCAGATAAATTATTTCCTCTCTCGCCGCAAATAGTATCATAACCATTAGGCAAAGACATAATATGCTCATGAATATGGGCTTGCTTAGCGGCCTGCATTATTTCATCATAACTTGTTTGAGGCCTAGCGTAGGCAATATTTTCTGCAATAGTGCGATGAAATAGCATAGGCTCTTGTGCAATGAAAGAAATATTTTTATTTAAACTGTCCAAAGATATTTCTTTTATATTTTGGTTATCAATTAAAATTGATCCACTATCAATATCATAAATACGAGCTATTAATCGAGTGAAAGTTGTTTTGCCTGAGCCTGAAAAACCCGCAAGACCAACCTTTTGATAGGCTGGAATTTCTATTGATTGATTAATAAAGCTATTAGAGTTTTGCATATAGTTAAAAGACACATTATTAAAAGATATAACAGGATTAGTTACTCTTAAATCGGGGGCATCCTTTTGGTCTATAATATCATATTTACTAAATAAAGTGAGGCTTTGATTAAAAGCTCCTATATATTCAAATAAATCACCAAAATCTTGGGCCATGTCCCATACATCATCTACTACTGCAACACAAAGGCTAATAATCATCACGCATTGGCCAGTCGTTATGTTATTGCTTGCCCTCCAAGAAATAGTATAGTAAATCATCAAACTAATCATCATAGTGCATGATAGTCCTAGTACGTAACGTAGTTTTAGCATAAACCATTGTAGATTACGATCACTTCTTATTACTTTATTTAGGCCTATTTTAAGGTGATCAGACTCAAATTTATGTGCTGAAAACATTTTAACCAGAGCAACGTTAGAAATCGAATCAACTATTCTACCAGATATATTCACTTTATCTTTACTAAACTCTACAGAATATTGATTAATTTTTTTTGAAAAACAAAAACTAACGCCCAGAAAAAAAATAAGCCATGTAGTAAAAATAAAAGCGAATACAGCATGTGTATAATATAAGGCTACTATAGTAGTAAAGACTGTAATAATCTTACGAAAAAGCTTTTCGTTTATATAAGCAAACACCATTTCAATTGATTTAGAAGCTTCTGTGACTCTTCCGGAGATATCACCAGCTAAGTTT
>Ga0190276_117_pt1 | contig 22445 bp, 23 predicted proteins | sample MCH_20Endo_J9_FD_131022 | JGI IMG/M metagenome (GOLD analysis project Ga0190276, IMG submission 131022) | Enriched cells of marine protists from Biology Centre CAS, Ceske Budejovice, Czech Republic - MCH_20Endo_J9 | ecosystem: Environmental > Aquatic > Marine > Unclassified | place: Czech Republic... | reverse complement strand
GCGTAAAGCTGCACAAAATCTAGACTTTGAAGAGGCCGCCAAATTACGAGATGATATTAAAGTTCTTGAAGATGCCGCTTTAAAAATGTAGTTTGTTAACCCGCTAAAAAGCTGCACATGCGACGCAGGAGTACTTTTTGCCGAATTTATTTTGCCTATCTCCCTAAAAAACTTGGTTTTTAGGGAGATAAAAATATTATTTGATGAAATATAAAAAGTGGATAATTCAGCTTAATTCACTATATTTACATGGTTAGAATAATTTTGGCGCATCTACTAGTATGTGTTTACGTTAACTTGGTCCTTATTTTAACAAATTATACATAGTCTGACCAATTTCAGACGGCGATGCTGAAACCGCAACTCCTGCAGAGCGAAGCGCTTCAAGCTTATCCTCAGCCGAACCTTTTCCTCCATCAATAATAGCACCAGCATGACCCATTCTTTTTCCTGGAGGAGCTGTTACGCCCGCAATAAATCCTACAACTGGTTTTTTTATGCTATGGGATTTTAAGAAATCAGCCGCTTCTTCTTCGGCGCTACCACCAATTTCACCAATCATTATTATTGCTTGAGTTTCATCATCATGTAAAAATAAATCTAAACAATCAATAAAATTAGTGCCATTAATTGGATCACCGCCAATACCAATACAAGTTGATTGACCAAGACCCACTTCGCTCGTTTGTGCTACTGCTTCATAAGTCAATGTACCTGAGCGTGAGACAATACCTATTTTACCTTTTTGATGAATATGGCCAGGCATAATACCAATTTTACACTCATCAGGAGTAATCACACCAGGGCAGTTAGGGCCAACTAACCTTGTTTTTGACCCTTTAAGAGCTCTTCTCACATTCATCATATCAGTCACCGGTATGCCTTCAGTAATACAAATTGCTAGCTCAATTTCTGCGTCAATCGCCTCTAGGATTGAATCTGCGGCAAAAGCTGGTGGAACATAAATCACACTGGCATTTGCACCAGTAATATCAACAGCTTCTTGCACAGTGTTATACACTGGCAAATTTAGATGTGTATTACCGCCTTTACCTGGCGTTACTCCGCCAACCATTTTAGTCCCATATTCAATCGCTTGCGTTGAATGAAATGTTCCTTGGGAGCCTGTAAAACCTTGGCATATTACTTTCGTGTTCTTATTAATTAATACTGACATTGTTTTTTTCTCCCTTATATAGCTTCAACAATTTTTTTCGCTGCATCGCCTAGATCATCAGCGGCAATTATTTTTAAACCAGATCCAGCTAAAATTTCTTTTCCTTTTTCAAAATTAGTTCCAGCAAGTCTAACAACTAGTGGCACTTCAATACCAACATCTTTTGCTGCTGCCACTATACCTTCTGCAATAACATCACATTTCATTATGCCACCAAAAATATTGACTAGAACACCTTTAACAGCAGGGTCTGATAATATAATTTTGAATGCTTCAGTAACTTTTTCTTTAGTAGCTCCACCACCAACATCAAGAAAATTTGCCGGCTCTGCACCATAGAGTTTAATAATATCCATAGTTGCCATTGCTAATCCTGCACCATTAACCATACAGCCAATAGTCCCATCCATACGAATATAGTTTAAATCAAACTCACTTGCTTTGACTTCAAGAGGGTCTTCTTCATCTTTATCTCTTAATTCAACAATTTTGGGCTGACGGAATAATGCATTCTCATCAAAATTTATTTTTGCATCAAGAGCTAGTAAATTTCCTTCGTTAGTCTCTACAAGAGGATTAATCTCAATCTGACTTGCATCTGTTTTTACAAATGCTTCATATACTGATTTAACAATTTTCATCATTTGTTTTGCTTTTTCACCTTTAAAACCCAAAGAAAAAGCTATACTACGACAATGAAATGGCATAATGCCAGTGGCTGGATCAACAGAAATTTTAATAATCTTTTCGGGGGAGTTATCGGCAACCTCTTCAATATCAACCCCGCCTTCTGTTGAAGCCATGAAAGTAACACAGTTTAAGCTACGATCCATCACTGCACTGAAATAATACTCATGCTCTATGTCGCAACCCGATTCAATATATACTCTTTTTACAACCTGTCCTTCTGGACCGGTTTGATGAGTAACGAGCTTTTTACCAAACATCTCATGAGCATAGGAAACAGCCTCTTGTTTTGACTTAGTGACTTTCACACCACCAGCCTTGCCTCGTCCGCCTGCATGTATTTGGGCCTTCACAACATATAATGGGGCTTCAAAAGATTTAAATAAATTATCTATATCTCCTTTATCTAAAGCAACGATACCACTTGAGCATGGAACTCCATATTCCTTTAATACTTGTTTCGCTTGATATTCATGAATATTCATCTTTTACTTACCTTTTATTACTATTTTTAGTATTGTAAGTTTATAATTTATCTCCATTAATCGCTTATGTCAAAGGAAAAACCTTAAATTTACAAAGTAATTATTTCACTCAGCCGCTTACGCGGGAACTGAAAATGATGATAATCAACTGGAGCGCTCCACTCTCCTCCCCATTCAGAAAATTCATTATTTTGAAAAATATGTACAATTTTTTCAACCATACCTAATCTTTGCCGTGAGCGATCGCGAAATTCATTAGACTTTTCTGGTATTATTTTTTCATTATCACTACCAGGATTGATAATATAAGGGTTTTGGACAGGATTAATATCAATAGCTAGGCCATAAGAATGCATAGATATGAGATCGCTATTTTCTATTTTCCGGTAATTAAAACCAGAGCTATTATTCATACTCATTGATAAATTATCATCCCCAGCAAATTCATCAATTAATTTAACGCTATGAATTGGAAACTTTATATCATATAGCTGTTTAAAAATTTTAACTGTACTACTTGCAACTTTTTTATGTACTATAATTTCTCCAATAGTTTTTTGATAATGGAAATCATAGTGTATTAACTCAATTAATACTAGGTCACTCAAAGGGACAGGGCATTTTTTGGTCCATATATGGTGGTATTTCATTTTCTCAATTATATTATCATTTAATATTTTGACTTTAAATGCCATATGTTTATGGTACCTCCAAGTTTTTATTCCTTCAACGTATTGTGTAATATATTCTACCAAAATGCAATTAATATTTTCATTTAACCTATTATGAAAGATTGGAAATTACCCAGTTACTATTTAAATAATCATCAGAATATTTATTTAAGTAATTCTGATAATCACCCTTAAAATCAATCATTTTTTTATGGTTAAGTGATATAACTCTTGTTGCTATCGCTGTTGCAAAATCTCGGTCATGCGTTACTAAGATCAATGTTCCAGGATAATTCACTAGAGCCTGTTTTAATGCGTCTCGAGACTCAATATCCAGATGATTAGTTGGTTCATCTAAAACTAATATGTTACGCTTTTCTAATATAATTTTTGCTAATAATAATCTTGCTGCTTCACCACCGCTTAAATGTAAAATATTTTTCAAAATATCATCCTGAGAGAATAAAACTTGGCCTAAAACAGTTCGAATTGCCGATGTAGTCTCTGATGGTGCTTGGTTAGTAAGCCACTCCAGAACATTCATACTTTCATTTAGCAGCTCATGGTGATCTTGTGCAAAATAAGAAATTTGCGATTCATATCCCCATTCGTAACTACCACTATCGGCCTTGACCTTATCAAGCATTATTTTTAATAATGTTGATTTACCAATACCATTAGCACCAATTATAACGACCTTTTCACCTCGATCTATTTCAAATTTAATATTATTTAAAATTTTCTTATCTTCATAAGATTTAGTGATTTTTTCTATCTTAAGAACATGTTTTCCAGATGGCCTTATTTGCTTAAACACAAAAGATGGAGACACTCTAGAACTTTTCTGGATATCCGGTAATTCAATTGCATCCATTTGCTTTTCACGCGATTTTGCTTGGCGAGATCTTGTTCCTGCACTAAATTTATCAACAAAAATTTGCATTTTATCAATTTTCTTTTGCAGATAGTTGATCTCATGCATTTTATGCTCTATAACTTGTTCTTTTTGAAAGACAAACTTATCATAATTTCCTGTATATAGATTAATTTCACCATAATCAATATCTATTATATGTGTTGATACGTTATTAAGAAACATAACATCGTGGGAAATAAATACTAAGACTCCTTTGAATTTTTCCTTTAAATAGTTTTCTAGCCAATAAATTGATAATATATCCAAGTGATTAGTCGGTTCGTCGAGTAATAATATATCAGGATTATTAAAAAGGCTTTGCGCCAAAAGAACTCTTAATTTGTACCCACCAGACAACCTTGACAAAGGCTCGTAGTGCATTTCTTCTTTAACTCCAAGACCAACGAGTAGTTCAGCAGCAAAAATTTCTGCAACATAGCCATCATTATCTGCAATTATTTGCTCCAAATCTCCTAATCGATAGCCGCTCTTCTCATCAAATTCTTCAAGTTTCAACAACTCTTCTTTTTCCTGCATTGCTTGCCATAAAGCTTGATTCCCTGCAATAACAGTATTAATTATCAAAGTATTTTCATATTTGAATTGATCTTGACTCAAACATCCAACTCGCGAATTCTTTTTAGTCGTTACTTCTCCTCCACTAGGCTCTTCTTCTCTAAGCATTAATTTAAATAAAGTAGATTTACCTGCACCATTAGCGCCAACAAGACCATACCTTTTATTGCTATTTAAGTTTAAATTAACGTCAGTGAATAGCAGTTTAGGACCAAACTGCATGGATAAGTTGTTTATTTTAATCATCTGTTGTTTTTAGTATTTTTGAAAAAGCTTTAATGAGTGTTATCATATAAAATACACATAATTAAAAAAATATATAGTATTTTTTGTGTAATAGCTTAGTAACTTTAATAGCATTTTTGTTATTTTTATTTTGCAATATTCTAGCTAATCAAGTAATTATTATTAATCAAGTAAATATTATTGAGTAATTAAGTTATGATTTCGAGATTTTTAAATTTAAGTTTAGTGTTAATTTTTTTAACATTAGTATCGTTGTTTGTTTATAGAGAAATGAGTAAACCAACCACCGCTTCAGCATCAATAGGCTCAACACAGCCACAAAAAGATGTTAATATAAACAAAGATGAAGTGGATAAGATAGTGCAGGCTTATATTCAAGACCACCCCGAAGAAATAGTTCAATCTTTGGAAAACTTACAAATGCAACAGCATCATAAGAAAGCTCAAGAATTATCAAAGAAATCTGATAATTATATTAAGTCCCATGGAACTGACCTACAAAAGGCTTCTAATCCACCAATATTGGGCAACCCAGATGCAAATATTAAAATAGTAACTTTCTTTGATTATAACTGCTCATATTGTAAAAAATCTCATAAAGTTGATATGGAGCTGTTAAAACAAGATAAGAATGTACAGTTAATATTACGCCCTATACCAATTTTAGGAGATAGATCAGATTACGCTATTAAAGTCGCAATGGCCGTGTGGAAAATAGCTCCAAATATTTTCCCAGAATTTCATGCGGATATTATGAAAGTCAAAAAAACTGATAATGACTTTATTAAAGCGTTGGTAAGCAAATATGAAATTGACTACGCAACAATAAAAGCAGAGCTTGACAGCGAAGAGATGAACGCTAAGATCGCGCAAAACTTTGAGTTTGCTCGCAATATGGGAATTAAAGGCACACCATCATACGTTGTTAATGATCATTTCATACCTGGGTTAATTAGTCTGGACCAAATGAAACAAATTATTATGCAAATCAGGGCTCAAGATAAAAAATAGTAAAACAAAAATATACTTGTAGGTGCCGTAATATTTAATGGCACCTGCATTAATTAATAAGAGTAATCACTATCACCACTAATAGCTAATTGATATTGTTGGCTAAAACTTTTTTCTCCAAAATCATCATTATAGATCATTTTGTGATATCCCGTATTATCATTCCAGCTAATATCCAAACTTACTTTAAGCGATGTTACTTTACTCTCTTCCGGCACAATTATTTTTAACATATGGTCAATTAAAGATAGTTTGTTCTGATTATTAATTCCTTGTACCACACTGGGGAATGTAGCTTGAAAATTACCGTCTATTCTTACTGATTGAGAGTAAATTTTAGCAAGGAATATATGATTTTGCATTTTAAAAGCAATGGTTGCCATGTCGTAGCCCGCATTATTACAAGCGCTATATAATTTTTGTATTACGTCTGGTTGATTTTCATACTCATTAAATACTTTGTCTAAAAAATCTATATGATTATTAAAAGCCGCATGATGTAAGGGAGTGTTTCCGTTTTCATCTTTTTGTGAAATTATTTCTTCACTGATATTATCAGATTCTTGGCATTTTTGGCATGTAGTAACATTATCTTCCGTTTTCTCTTTAGAAAAACCAAAAAACACGAAAATAACACCTATACAACCTGCGTAAACAATAAATGGATTTATTTCTTTTAAAATAAAGTTCCAAACATCATCGAATTTTATACTCATAACTCTTAACCCCTATAATATTACAAATAAATATCAATTATTATAAATTATTTTTTACAACTCCTAAATTATATCTAAAGGTTTTATCGCGGCATGTCAACACAACTAAAGCTATACTTTATAAAATAAAACCTAATTTCATTACTTTATTACAAAAAATTATCCACGATTAAAATTTTTACAATAAATCGCTTGTAAATTGTTTTAAAATATGTTAATTTATGTTAGTATTTAAAAATCAACACAAAACAAAGGTTTAAAAATGGCTAGAAAAAACGACTTTATACTAGAAGTGGACAAGTTTATTGGTAACAAAATTTTCTCTTTAAGATTGGCTCTTGGCCTGTCTCGTCAGCAATTAGCAGAAGTAATTGGCGTTACTCACCAACAACTACAAAAATATGAAAAAGGTATCAACAGAATTTCTGTAGGTAGATTAGTATTAATTGCTAAGGCTTTATCAAAAGACCCATCTTATTTCTATGAAGGTTTAGAAAATAACAATAATGAAGAGCAAAATACTCAGCATCAGCGTATGTGTATTGAAGTGTCAAGAAACTTCATGAAAATAGAAAACCCTGATCATCAAACAGCTCTAAATTCTTTAGTTAAATCTTTAGCAAAGCTAGACATGGCTAGCTAAGGCTTAAGAATTTTTATTTGAGATACTCTAGCAGGAAAGGTTAATAATTAGAATCTCCGGTATATTTTTTATATCCTCCTATATTTACTCCTTTTAAATCGGAGATCTATAACTATGTCCTAGCAGAGTTAAGCGCTAAATTACAACATGTAGTTTAGCGCTTTTTTATATATAGTGAATTTTATGAACTGTACCCTTAATTTACTATACTATATATCTCTAACTTCAGTGAATTTAATTTTGCCTTTTTTAAAGAAAAACACCGCTCTATTCCAAAGTCGAAGTAAAATATTTTGGCGACCCAAAGCATCACCCTTCTGACGTCTGAATTTTTGCTTAGTATAAAGCTGATAGTTGTCTATAAGCGAAGGAATAACCTGTTTATAATATACTTTATATAAATCATGCATTGTCTCCTTAGTCACAACGTAACCCCACTTTAAAGATTGCTGAGGGATACGAGCCAAGCTCTCAGCGCATGCAATTGCTTCCGTTACATCGGGGTCACTATGTTGATAAACATCCGCCACAGGAGAAAGATGCGATAGCATATCAGTAATCATTATTTTTATCATCAAGCCCATATATTTTTCTCGTCGATAGAACATATTTGGAAAAATTAAATTACGCTTGTTGGTATATTTTAATAATCGCATTTTCTGAAAAAAAATAACAATTTTAAGCCACCATATTTTCAATCCAGTAATTTTTTGCTTATCATAAAAACGAAGAGATGTTTCCTTATCTATCAACTCTTTCATACCATGCTTCATTAAATCATTTAATAAATAATTACATCTTTGTATGTCATCTAGCCGAGCTTTCGCAACGTTATCTTTAGCCTTATTACAACTAAAATTAGCTGAATGTCGGCTAAGTTGACGACCATATGGGTCACGAATTATATCTGCATAATGCCCTATTTCTTGAGCTGCAATGATCTGAAACCTAGCTAAAGCCGCCCATCCATCTCCGTATTGCGGATGCTCTTCACTATTTTTTGCAAATGGATCACCTCCACAGGAAACATAAATAATTGCATCTTGTCCATCTGTGCTTTGCATACCGCTATTAGAGCCATTATTTCGCCAATTAGCAATATTCATTGTATCACCAATATTATGCGAATAAGTTATAAACACTTCTACTTTATCTAAAAGTAGCCAGCGAATTACTATTGGATGCGCTGATTGCACTAAAATTCTAGCAATTCTAATCAGTAAGTCTTCTGGTGGGAGTAATAATCTTTTTGCTTTCTTTGCCATAATGTCAATTATTTCATTTAGCCTTTTTGTACTAATTGACACACCATATTTTTGATAGTAATTCGTAATTATCTCTTTGGTAGTAGTAACTAGCTTCTCGCGAGTCAACTCTTTATAGCCAAATGCAAAGTTAATTTTATATTTATTATCAGAAAAACGCACGAAATTACTATAATAGCCAGTATCCACACGTATTCTACCAGATTTTACTAACTCTTGTGCCAGCCCCTCATATTCTATGGAAATATTTTCCAAATATATTGCAGGAGCTTTTCTAAGTATATGATAAACTGAATCCATAGTAACCTATAAATATAGTAAACCACGTTGCTAAATATTTTATATACTCTTGTACTATCTCCCAATATGTTCGACTATTAATAACTACTGGGTATGTAATATATTCAATATCATGATTAATCAGAGAAAATTCCAACAGAAAACGGCTTATTTTGCTTGAATCACCAATTATTCTAACCGTATCTACTTGGTTTTGTTTCAAGAACACGCTAACATTTTGCAAATAATTATTACTATAATTTTGAATTTGTCCTGAAGTGATCAACTGCTCCTGGGGAATACCGTGTTTTATTAATAACTCATCTAATTTGAGGCGTTGATTACTATTAACGAACATTACTGGGGTATACCCTAATTTCACAACGTTAATGGCAACCTTAATTTCACGAAGGTGATTGCCAACAACTATTACAGCATCAGTTTTATTAGCGTAAAAAGGATGTTTTTTATACGCATTATAGGCAAACCAAGCAAAACCTAATGAAAACACTATAAATAAAAAAACTAATAGCTTTAATAATCTTTGCATATGAATATATTATCAAATTCTTTTTTTAATACACTATCAAACTCTTCAAATGAGATATTAACTCCAAGTTCTTGTAATGATGTTACCGAATAATTTCTAATTCCACAAGGAATTATTCGTGAGAACTTGCTAATATCTGTGTGAATGTTGACCGCAATACCATGATATGCTACCCATCTTGTTACCTTAATCCCAATTGCTGCAATTTTTGCTGGCTGATTATGTTGATCTTTCACCCAGATACCAACTAACCCCTCAATAGTAAATGCTATGATATCAAAATATTTTAAACTATTGATAATCCACTGCTCAAGCTTACGCACGTACAATTTTATATCTTTTTGCTGCCGCAAATTAATTACTGGATAAATAACTCTTTGCCCAGGACCATGATAAGTAAACTTACCCCCTCTGCGCGAATAAATTACTGGAATATTACCAACATCGATAATCTCTTCATCTTTATAGCTTAGACCCGCTGTATAAACCTCGTTATGTTCTAGTAACAATATTTTATTTTCTTGATCTGGATTTACTATCATCTCATCAACATAAGATAGCATCTGCTCCATGGCTGTATTATAATCAATTAGTTCTTTAATAGTTATCCATTTTGTCATAACTCACCGACGACCAAAAAGCTTCTCTATATCTTTAAGCTTTAATTCTACATAAGTTTGACGACCGTGGTTACATTGACCTGAGAACGGCGTGTCTTCCATTTGTCTTAGTAGCTCATTCATTTCTGTACTATTTAATTTTTTCCCAGCGCGCACTGCATAATGGCAGGCATATGTTTCCGTTATATGTTCTATCAATTCTGTTAAAGCAATATTTTCGCCCATATCATGAAAATGATCCCCTAAATCATGGATTAGTTTTTGTGGATTAATATCGCCAATTAAGCTTGGTAATTCCGAAATAATAATGGATTTATTACCAAATTTTTCGATAATCATACCATATTTGGCTAAGATTTCTTTGTTTTCTTCAAGTAAATTAGCCCTATTTTCATCTGGCATTTCAACTATTTCCGGTATTAATAATCTCTGCTTGATCAAACCATTTTTTGCTATTTGACTCTTGATTTTTTCATAACCAATGCGCTCATGCGCAGCATGTTGATCTGTAATTATAATACTATCATCTGTCTGTGAAATAATGTACGTGCCATGAAACTGGGCTTTGGCTGCTCCAAGACGATAATTAGACTCTAATTCTTTATCTATTTTTACAGTTGCTATTTCCCCACTGTAATTATTACTATGAGGCTGCGTTTCAATTAAAGTATTAGTTTTTGATAAAGCATAATCAACTCGCTTAGTAGGAGTTATATTACCATCGGGTCTACTTGCAGCAGAGCTAGTTTGAAATTTAGGCTTATAGTTACTCGCTCCACTCAATGATTTGGGCATTATAAAATTATCATTTTTTTCTGCCCTCTCTTGCGCAGTCAAGCTATTCATTTGCACTGGCTGCATATAATTAATCGCATCATCCGATGTTTTACTTGAAACACGATCACTACTATTATTTAAAGCGTCCTTTATTGAGCTAATAACCACCCTACGCACTAGATTTGGATCATGAAACCGCACCTCACTTTTTGCTGGATGCACGTTAACATCCACAAAATGTGGATCAACTTTTATAAATAAAACACACACAGCATGACGATTCCGCTCCAAATAATCCTGATAAGCGACTTTCATTGCTACGTTTAATACTTTATCTTTTACCGGTCGATTATTAATGAATAAAAACTGGTCTTCAGCTGATGCACGATTATATGTAGGAATTGAAGTTAAACCAAAAATACTAACCTCATCACTATGCAGCTTAACTGGCGCTGAGTTCTCAACAAATTCTTTTCCTAATATTTCCTCTATGCGATCGTTTAGCACTTGATCTTGGTCTTGGGATGTGCGAACACTTAATATTGGCTTGCCATTATGCGTGCAACTAAATGATACGTTCGGGTGCGATAGAGCAATTTTTTTCAATACTAATATACAGGCGTTTAATTCCGTTTTATCCGTGCGCAAAAACTTTAAACGAGCTGGAGTTGCAAAGAATAAATCACGCACTTCTATTCTTGTTCCTTCTTGTAGATTAGAGTCAATAATATCTTGCTGTTGTCCACCAATTATTGATAGACTAAATGCCTCACCTGAGCCTTTCTTACGACTATCTATTTTAAACTTACTAATTGCGCCAATTGAAGGCAATGCCTCGCCACGAAAACCAAAACTATGTATATTTAATAAGTCGTTTTCATCAAGCTTAGAAGTAGCATGCCGTTGAACGGCTAATGCTAATTCGCACTTATCCATGCCCTCGCCATTATCTTTTATAATAATTAGATTTTTACCAGCACACTCTAGAGTGATTTCTATTTTACTAGCACCCGAATCGATGGAATTCTCCACTAATTCTTTTATAACAGAAGCTGGTCTTTCAATCACCTCACCAGCTGATATTTTATTAATCGTACTATTTGATAGAATTTTGATTGTCATAAATTTTGCCATTTTGTAAGAATAATGTAGTTAATAATATCATGATTACCACACTAATCAAATACAGAATTGGATATCCTGGTATCTTTGTCTTGATATAGATATATGTCGAAATGTAGGCTGTTGGAGCAGAAATACATATTGAACCAACAGAGTGCGACAAAGCAAAAAGACGGTACCTTATTTCTTGTGGTATAGACTGCTTATAAATCACTACTGCTGGAATCGCTATCCAAGAAAGACTGATTGCAAGAAACACGTATAATAGCGGAGAAAAGGCAAAACTATTCAACTGAAAAATCAACATATTGCTACATAATAATGCCCCTACGACCCCTACTGACAAAATACGATAATACCCAATTTTATCAGCTAGGTACCCTCCAATTAAACCACAGAACATATATGATATTAAAGCAACTGAAACATATTGATACATATCTGATCGCTCAACTATGTTCAATATTTCAAAACTATATGTACTAAAAAATATTACTAAAAACTGATTTGTACTACCAATGCTACCTGCTAATAACACGCATAATATAAATAATAGCGGATACGAGCATACTATCTTGCGTAGCGATAGGCCTTGAAAATGATGAAATTTTTCAAGACGCTTAATCTTATTAGCATCGCATAAATCATTTTTTTCTAAACAGAAATAATTAATAATACTTAAAAAACCACCGAGTAGAAAAGCAAGCCTCCAAAAATAATCGGGCAAATAATCTAGCGTAAAAAAATATGCCGATAAAGATGCGCACAACGATCCAGATTGAGTAAATAAAGCGGTCATTGCAACGGCTAGACATCTTTTTGCATCACTAATATTCTCATAAATATACAAACGAACCCCATCTGATCCAGCTGACACAAAAGAACATATTAATAAACGAGATAGTAGTAATAAAACCGAGGCCATAATGCCCACATAGTTGTAAGAAGGTATTATAGCTATAGCAAGCGATGCTACAGCAGTTCCAACTAAACTAAGCTTAAAGCTCGCAGCACGCCCCATTCTGTCGCCAATATTTCCAAGCAAAATAGCACCCAGCGGTTTTCCTATCATCGCAACACTCATTATAAGATAGGTTGAAAGTAATTGCGAAGCCTTGTCTGTATGGTGAAAAAATGTTCCCGCAATATTAGCCGCTAGAAAGCCAAATAAATGATAGTTATAATATTGTATTAAAACAGTTATTGCTGAGATAATAAAATTTTTAATCTTAAACTTACTTTGTACCATTACTGCTCATGGTAAATTTTTTACTGCAATATGGACAAACAACTTCCCCGATAGCTGGCTTAATTGCTAAATATACTTTAGGATGACCAGAGCCATCATTTTCATCACCACTACAATATATATTGTCTTGATTAGTTTGCATATTATGACCTCTTTAGTTATGATTCTTAATTACAAATCTTGTTTCATTAATTAAAACACTATTATCATCTAATAATTTAACTTTTTCGCTACGAAGTAATGCTATTAGCTTATTTTTATATACCGAGCAAACTACCCCGATCTTTTCTTTTTGTAAATTTAAAACCGCATCATTTTGAGATATATTTTCTGAACTGTCGCATTCCAGGACAAATATCCCTTTGCGAACAACACCTTGATATTTTGCCCTAGATATGACTTCTTGTCCTACATAGCACCCTTTGGCAAATGATAATGCGTTTTGTTGCTCAGCTTCATATTCAATTGGTATTGATTTTTCTGAAATCATATCACTATATCCATCAATAATACCATACTCATACTTATCTTTTTGTAACAGCTCTTCATCTGTAATATCAAACTGATTTATATTTTTAGTATCCACATATAAACGACTACCTAGCAACTTACTTCTTGGATCTTGAGCATTAAATAAAGATTCGCATTTTGCATCAGTTTTCGTATATAAAATATTATATTCACCACTTACATTTTTAATATTAAAATCATTGCGCAGCTTTCTTTTTGTTATATAAGATATAAACTCTTCTGATATTTTAGAATTTATATCTAAATATAACTCATTTGTATCATTACAAAATAAGAAACAATCATATAAATATCGTCCCTGATGATTTAAAAAATATGTGTATATAAGTTTTCCTGCTTCAATTTTATTTGTCGATATTCCATTAATAAACTTAATACTATCTTGACCTGATAATAATATAATTTCTCTGTCTGATAAACACTGGTACATAATTTTTTATTTTCTATCTGATTGCATAATTTTATAAAAAACATCTTCTAAATCTGGCTGTACAACTTCAAGATTTTTGACATCCATCGAGAATTTAGCTATCGACTTTAAAATATCATTATAACTATTATCCTGATCAATACTAAAACGCACCCTGTTACCATCAATAATTTTACACTCTTGGCTATTAAATAGTTCTGATTTTATTGGTTCCATAAAATCTACTTCAATATACCTTGTGCCTAGCTCAGATAGCAATGAAGTTTTCGAGGCTTGTTTGATAATTTTTCCATGATTAATAAATGCAATTTCATCGCATAGTTCCTGCGCTTCGGCAAGATAATGTGTTGTGATGATAATCGTAACACCTTCTTTTTTTAAACGCCGAATTAATGACCATAAATGATTACGCAAATCGAGGTCTACACCTGCTGTTGGCTCATCTAATATTAATACTTTTGGCGAGTGGACCAAAGCTTTTGCAATCAAAAAACGTCTCTTCATGCCCCCAGAAAGTTGAATAGGACGCTTGTCACGCTTATCCCATAGACTTAAATCTTTAAGAATCTTCTCGGTTTTACGATCTTTTGGCCTGATGCCGTAATAGCCGGCATAAAACTCAAGCCCCTGATACAAAGGAAAAAAACTATCTAACGATATTTCTTGGGGGACAATGCCAATTTGCATACTTGTCTTTTTTGGCTGATTCTCTAATGACACACCTGCAATACTGACAGACCCTGAAGTTTTCACCACCGAACCAGCAAGTATATTAATTAAAGTTGATTTACCAGCGCCATTTGGTCCAAGCAAGCCAAAAATACAACCTTTTGGCACTTCTAAATTTAATGATTCTAGAGCTAAATACTTCTTACCCTCGCCAAGATCATATTCTTTGACTAAATCCTTAATATCAATGGCTAAAGACATAACACCCTCCTTACTTACATATTTGAAATTACTTATCTAGCAATTCTTGTAGTTCGCCTGATTCATACATTTCTTTTACAATATCACAGCCACCAATAAATTCACCTTTAACATAAAGTTGTGGAATAGTTGGCCAGTCTGAAAAATCTTTAATACCTTGCCTTAGATCATTACTTTCTAAAACATTTATATCTTTAAAATTATGCCCGCTTCTTTGTAAAATTGATACCACCATTGAAGAAAAACCACATTGAGGAAAATCAGTTGTACCCTTCATGAACAGCACAATTTTGTTGCTATCAACCTGTTCCTGAATAAAGTTTGAAATATTATTTGTCATAGTTTATTATTATATGTTAAATTTTATGTTTGCGTCATTTTATCATTCATTATATACATAAACAATAAAAATAAATTCTATATTCAGGTAAAGTTACTATAAGACATACTAAAGCTACTATTAATACTATTTTTGAGCACTGGCATCGGCAAGATGCTAACCCTAAAACTGAACTCGAATATGTAAATCATTTTACATTAACAGTAGCTGTGGTTTTATCGGCGCAGGCGACTGATATATCTGTTAATAAAGCTACTAATCCATTATTTCAAAAATATCAAACTCCTGAAGAGTTTTTAAAACTAGGTGAAAGTGGTTTAAAGCAGTATATTAAATCAATTGGTCTATTTAATTCAAAAGCAAAAAATATTATTGCACTTTGTCAAATTCTGGTAGATAAGTATAATTCTGAAGTGCCAGATAATTTTGATGATTTAGTACTATTACCTGGCGTGGGTAATAAAACTGCAAATGTCATTTTGAACTGCGCCTTTGGGAAGCCCACTATTGCAGTGGATACACACGTATTTCGAGTAGCCAACCGACTTGGGTTATCGAAAGGCAAAACACCGGACAAAGTAAGTAGTGATTTAGTTAAAACAATCCCTGATAAATGGATTATGAACGCACATCATTGGCTGATATTACATGGTCGATATATTTGCAAAGCAAGAAAACCTGAATGCACTAAATGTGAATTAACAGAATATTGCAATTATTATAGGAAAGTAGGTAATAAATGAAGAATAAAACCATAGATTATCCTGAAATACCAGCGCTTTCAGGAAAAGCAAAAAAATTAGTAGTTATGCTGCACGGAGTTGGTTCAGATGGAAATGATCTGATTAGCCTAGTACCATTTATAAACCATGATTTAAAAGATTATCACTTCATTTCTCCAAATGGGGTAGAACCATTTGACATGGCCCCTTTTGGTTACCAGTGGTTTAGTCTGCAAGACCGGTCTCCTGAAGCAATCTTGCCGCAAGTAATTAAAAATAGTTCTCTAGTGAATAAGGTGATTGAAGATAAGCAAAATGAGCTTGGGCTATCAAATAATGATACAATCTTATTTGGTTTTTCACAAGGAACTATGCTCAGTTCATACTTAACTTTGTCGCAAAATAAACCTTATCACGCCATGATTGGCTTTTCTGGGAGGTTGATACCTTCAAATGGAAATATTAACACTAAAACACCTATTTGTTTAATTCACGGCCTAAATGACCCCGTTGTTGATGCAGAAGAAAGTAAGCTATTTGCTCAATATTGCGCTGACCATAACATTAAACATGAACTCAAAATAATTCCAAATCTATCACATTCCATCGATGATTCTGGCATTAAATTTGCTATTAATTTTTTAAATAATTTATAAATAAGAGGACGAAATGACACAAATATCATTAAAAGATCAAGACCCAGATATTCTAGATGCAATTAAAGGAGAGCATTTAAGGCAAGAACAAAGTATTGAATTAATTGCTTCTGAAAATTTTGCTAGTAAAGCAGTAATGGAAGCGCAAGGATCAATAATGACTAATAAATATGCTGAAGGATACCCAGGCAAACGTTATTATTCTGGCTGCGAAGAAGTCGATAAAGCTGAAACTTTGGCTATAGAAAGGCTTAAAAAACTATATAATTGCCAATATGCTAATGTGCAAGTTCACTCCGGTTCGCAAGCAAACCAAGCAGTTTACTTATCACTAATTAAACCAGGTGATAAAATTCTTGGTATGTCATTAGATTGTGGTGGACATTTAACGCATGGCGCTAAACCAAATATATCCGGCAAGTGGTTTGACCCAGTTTTATATGGCGTTGATAAAGAAACTTATATGATCGACTATGACGAAGTTGAGAGCTTAGCACTTGAACATAAACCAAAAATAATCGTTGCTGGTTACTCCGCTTACACCCAAAATCTTGATTTCAAAAGATTTAGAGAGATTGCTGACAAAGTCGGGGCATATTTTCTAGCTGACGTTGCGCATATTGCGGGCTTAATTGCAACAGGAGAGCATCCAAACCCATTTCCACATGCCCATATTGCCACTTCTACTACCCATAAAACATTACGCGGACCAAGGGGTGGTGTTGTGATGACCAATGATGAGGAAATCGCCAAAAAAATTAACAGAGCCGTCTTTCCAGGCCTGCAGGGTGGGCCGTTGATGCACATTATTGCAGCAAAAGCTGTTGCATTTGGCGAGGCATTACAGCCAGAATTTAAAACCTACATCAAGCAAGTTATCGCTAATGCGAAAATATTAGCTGATACCCTGCAAAAAAGAGGTTATGATATACTAACAGGAGGTACTATTAATCATATGGTATTAATGGATTTAAGAAGGCAAAAAATTACGGGTAAGTTAGCTTCTGACTCAATGGATCGCGCTGGCATTACTTCAAATAAGAACACCGTCCCTTATGATACTACTTCGCCTTTTATTACCTCAGGAGTAAGGCTTGGCACCGCTGCCTGCACAACCAGAGGGTTTAAAGAAAAAGAGTTTGAAATGATTGGTGAATGGATCGCTGATGTTCTTGACGGGGCTCAAAAAAACGAAGATAATAGTGAGATTGAACAAGAAGTACTGAAAAAAACTCGTAAATTAACTGCTAAGTTTCCAATTTATAAATAAATTATGAAATGCCCTTTTTGTCAGAAATCTGATACTTTCGTAAAAAACTCAAGAGAAGCCGATGAAGGTAAGATTATTCGTCGCCGCCGTGAGTGCAAAGGTTGTAATAATCGTTTTACAACCTTTGAGCAGATTCAGATCAAAAAAACCGTAATAATAAAACGAAGTGGATTTAAAAAATTACTAGATAGATCTAAAATTTTAAAATCTATTTCAATGGCAACAAGAAAACGCAATATATCTCAAGAAGAAATTGAGAAAATAACTGATCGAATTTGTTTGAAAATTGAAAACTCTAATGAAAAAGAAGTAGAATCACGCAATATTGGTAATTTTATTATGCATGAGCTAGCAAAAATTGATCAAGTAGCGTATATTCGTTTTGCTTCAGTGTATAAAGATTTTAGCAACGTTAAAGATTTTACTAAATTTATCAACAGACTAAAAAAATAGGAATAATTATGCATAAATTCACCTCCCTAAAGCCAGCAGCTGCCAAAAAAATTGAGCATAGCGTGACTATTCATGATCAAGAAGTACAAGATAACTACCACTGGCTAAGGTCAGATTCTTGGCCTAATAAAATTGAGGACAAAGATATATTAGATCATCTAAATAGTGAAAATGATTATTATCAAGAATTTATGGCCCCTTTGTCCAAACAAAAAGAAGAGCTATTTGAGGAGTTAAAAGGACGTATAAAATTATCTGACCAATCAACATATAGTAAAAAAGATAATTATTACTATTATAATCGAATAGAAGCCGATAAAGACTACCCTATCTATTGCCGAAAAAAAGATAATATTGAATCAACAGAAGAGATAATTTTAGATGTTAATAAAATCGCAAAAGGGCAAAAATTTACGGCTATAGGAGCTATATCCATCAGTCCTGATCATAATTTCCTAGCTTATAGCGTTGATTTTGCTGGTGATGAGCGCTTTACTTTAAAAATTTATAATTTGACCACTAAAAATTTTCTAAGTGACGAGATTCCTGAAATTGGTGGAAATGTTATTTGGCGCAAAGACCAGTCTGGTTTATACTATACACCTGTTGATGAAAAATGGCGTCGCAATGAGGTTAAGTTTCACAAAATAGGAACCAATAATGAAAAAGACCATTTGGTTTTTAAAGAGTCTGATCACTTATTCTCCGTCAACTTATGCAAATCATCTAGTGAAAGCTACCTTTTTATTAATACTGGTGGGCATGATAGTAATGAAGTTTTTTACCTTAATTTAAATAAGTCTGACCTACTACCAAAACCAATTAAAAAAAGACAAGAACAAATCGAATATAGTATTGATCATGATGGGAAGAATTTTTATCAATATACCAATGATAATGCAAAAAATTTTCAAGTTCTAAAGACTGAGGATCAAGACTTAAATACTAAAAGTCAATGGAACGAGTATATCCCCCATGATGAGCATAAATATCTATCAGGGTTCGATTTAACTAAGCATTTCATACTTCTAAATTATACCAATAAAGGATTACCAGAGCTTATTGTGAAGGAGCTGAAAAGCGGCAAAGAAAAAATTATTGATTTCCCTGATGCTTCCTATAGCGCTAGTATTTATGCCGATAATTTCTTTGAAGATGACATGCGTATTAGTTACTCTTCTTTATCGCGCCCGGCAACAAAGTATCAGTATAGTTTTTATGATAACAAACTTGATATCTTAAAAATTCAGGAAATACCTAGCGGCCTTGACTCCAATGAGTACCAAGTTGAGCGAGTGATGGCTGATAGTGAAGGCGTTCAGGTACCAGTAAGTTTATTTTATAAAAAATCATTATTTAAACAAGATGGCAGCAACCCTCTCTATTTATATGGATATGGATCTTACGGACTCAGCATCCCGCCCTCTTTTCGCAACAGTGCAATCTCATTAGTTAACCGTGGGTTTGTATTTGCCATAGCCCATATCCGAGGTGGCGATGATTTGGGGCATGATTGGTATAAAGCGGCCAAATTCCTCAATAAAAAACGTACTTTCTCTGATTTTATTACTACTGCAGAGCATTTATGCCAAGAAAAATACACTAAAGAAGGTAATATAGTAATTGCTGGGGGAAGCGCGGGAGGAATGCTGATGGGTAATGTCATTAACCAATGCCCTGAATTATTCAAAGCAGTAATTGCACATGTTCCTTTTGTTGATGTGCTTAATACTATGCTGGATGAAGACCTGCCACTTACACCAGGAGAATTTAAGGAATGGGGAAACCCAAAAGAAAAAGCTTATTTTGACTATATTCAATCTTATTGCCCATACAGCAACGTTAAGGCTCAAGACTACCCAAATATTTTAGTCACTGCCGGGCTGTCCGATCCCAGAGTTGGTTACTGGGAAGCTGCAAAATGGGTCGCAAAATTACGCGAATTAAAAACAGATGATAATAAAATAATTTATAAAACAAATATGAGCTTTGGCCACCAAGGAGCTTCCGGGCGCTTTGATTACCTCAAAGAAACTGCTGAAGATTTGGTTTTTGCTCTAAGTTATTTTAAATAATGGAATTAACAATAGCTTGATTGTAAAACGCAATATTTGTATGATTTATAATCAAGCTAAAGCAGCAAGAGTTTCTTTGGATGAATTGTAATTTTAAACCACTATTAGTGGTTTACGGTGTTATTACCGCGCAGGTGGTAATCTTTTTAAAGTTAATTGTTTTACACGCTGCAATAATGCCTCAATAAAGTTTGATATATCGCCCAATACAGTAAGAAACTGGTATAAAAAGGAAGGAATATTACTCTATGATAATGGTGAAGATTTGTTATCCGATAAAAAGAACCTAAGTAATATCGAAAAGAAAGAAGTCCTACAAAAAGATTATGATCAATGCTTTGACCTACTGCAAGCTGCTTACATCGAAGCGCGCTATGATAAGAATTACAAAATCACCACAGAGCATCTGGAGTATCTTATCGAACGAATAACTAAATTAAAAGAAGTGACAAAACGAATTTGCCAGGATAAAATCAATACATATCGATGAGTAAACCAAGAACATATTATGAAAAATATACAAATAAATCGCGTAAAAAGCTATGGAGATTGGGAGAACTCTGATACCCAAGATATCAAATATATTATAATTCATGATATTAAGTTTGAGCTTGAAAAGGCTATTGATATCTTTAATGATTATGGAATATCCTCACATTTCTATATCAAATCTAATGGCGAAAACCATCAGCTTGTGCCCTTATCGCACAGCGCCTATCACGCGGGTCCTTCAGAGTTTAGCGAGAATAAAAGCCTGAACTCAATGTCAATTGGTATTGAAACAGAAAGTAAATGGGACTATCAAGCAAGCAATGAACAAATATCGTCTCTGATATCACTTATAACTGATTTAACAAATAAATATCAAATTCAAAATGTTTTATCACATGCCGAAATAGCACCATATAGGCTCAATGACGATGGCACTATTAAACCGGGAAAAACAGATCCTGGAATTAATTTCCCATGGAAGAAACTGGCTGAGAACGGCATTGGAACCTACCATAATGTTGAAATAAAGAAATCACCTAAGATCATCGCAAAATTCAATGATGAATCTAAATTAATCTCTGAAATACAAAATAATTTATATGATTATGGCTATACACTAACTCCGCAACACGGAAAATATGATTTAAAAACCGCAGCAGTTTTGAATGCATTTTATTTAAGATATTATCCTGAATGGTTTTACACCAACCAAGAGGCTATTAAAACAACTATAATTAATGAAAAGTCGGCGCAATCAGATCTAACACACCTGGCAAGCGTTCGTATAACAGATCAATGGTTATTAGACAATCTTGATTATCTACTGTCTTCCAACATCGACGAGAATACTATCTTAATCATGCAAGATATTTTGAATATAAATAAAAGAGCATAAGTATGAATCCAAACACCACCTACCCTATCGAAGGAACAAAGAGGGTTGCATACCTAAAAAATATAATTAAAAACCCACAAATTATTGTTGGAGATTACACCTACTACGATGACCCTGATGATGTTCATAACTTTGAAAAGAATGTGCTATATCTTTTTGACTTCATGCCAGATAAACTAAAAATAGGCAAATTTTGTCAGATTGCTACTGGTGCTAAATTTATCATGAATGGCGCTAATCACCCAATGAATGGCTTTTCTACCTTTCCTTTTAAAGCATTTAGTAAAGAATGGTCTAAGGCAGATTTAATCCCTGTGTATAAAGGTGATACAACAATTGGCCATGATGTCTGGATTGGTAATTCAGCGACAATAATGCCAGGAGTAAATATCGGTAACGGAGCAATTATTGCTAGCAACAGCGTTGTTACAAAAAATGTTGCACCCTATGAAATAGTTGGCGGAAACCCTGCTAAAACAATACGCAAAAGATTTGATGATGATACTATTAATTTTCTAAACGAGATTCAATGGTGGGATTGGCCAATCGAGAAAATCAATAAAAATGTGCATATACTTAGTAGCGGTAATCTAGAAAAGATAAAGGAGTTATAGGTTCATATGCACTTGAATAATCCAGTATCAGCGAGAATTCTACCTTA
>Ga0190276_116_pt1 | contig 22663 bp, 23 predicted proteins | sample MCH_20Endo_J9_FD_131022 | JGI IMG/M metagenome (GOLD analysis project Ga0190276, IMG submission 131022) | Enriched cells of marine protists from Biology Centre CAS, Ceske Budejovice, Czech Republic - MCH_20Endo_J9 | ecosystem: Environmental > Aquatic > Marine > Unclassified | place: Czech Republic... | reverse complement strand
GCCGGGTGTCCATACCCGCTACCTATAGATCTGGCTTGTCAAAAGAGGAAATTGGGGGAATTGTTGTTTATCCTTCTTTTAAAAATAATTGTATTGAAGTCTGTAGCATGTCTCGTTTGAGTAAATTAAATGAGCTGATTTCCCATCTAGACCCATATTCAAGTGAGCGCGATGCTTTTGAAACAGTTATACTTGGTGAGTCGATACATCTACAATTTGATAATGAGGGGAGGGTTAGTTTGCCGTCGCATCTAATGGAAAGCGTAGCAATAACAACTCAAGCATGCATAGTTGGCAAGGGCGCAGTATTTGAAATTTGGAACCCAGATAATTTTGCAAAGCATCTTGATAAAGCAAAGGAGATAGCGCAGAATAATCGTGCTATTTTGAAAAATATACATTTTTCTGAAAATGGGGATAAGACATGAGTATGATTCCTTCAGAATATAATGAGCATTACCCAGTATTACTAAAAGAAGTGCTAGAAAACCTTTCTATTAAAGATGGTGGGTCCTATCTTGACTGTACTTTTGGAGCTGGGGGCTATAGTAATGCGATTTTGTCCTCTGCTGATTGCCATTTAACATCTTTAGATCAAGATGAAAATGTTGCAAAATTTGTTGCAAAAACAAAAGAGAATTTTGGTGATCGATTTTCTTTCATACGAACTAATTTTGCTGAAGCGCCATCTGTTCTAAGCGGTAAGAAGTTTGATGGCATCGTAATGGATATTGGGGTGTCTTCAATGCAACTGGATCAAGCTGAGCGTGGTTTTTCTTTTATGAAAGACGGCCCACTTGATATGCGTATGAATAAAGAATTTATGAGCGCTGAAGAATTCGTTAATGAAACGTGTGAAGAAGAGATTGCTGATATAATTTATAAATATGGTGAGGAGGTGCAGTCTCGGGCTATTGCAAAAGCAATTGTGAATCATAGAAAAACGCAGCCCATTAAAACTACTCTTGAACTTGCTGAAATAGTGCGTGAGTCAATGCATTTTCGTAATGCAAAAATAGACCCAGCGACTAAAACATTTCAAGCGATAAGAATTCATATTAATAAAGAACTGGAATCTTTAGAAAAGATATTAGCAGCCTCAAAAGAATTGCTAAAAGATAATGGGCGTCTTGTGGTAGTTTCTTTTCACTCTTTGGAAGATAGTATTGTTAAAGATTGCTTCAAAACTCATTCGGCAAAAAAAGTATCGCGTTCAAAATACGCAAAGCCAGAGAAAAATACAGATCCTAATATTTGGCTTCGAACAATTACTAAAAAACCGATAATTCCAAGCAAAGAAGAGGTTCGAAGTAATGTCCGCTCAAGATCAGCAAAAATGCGGGTGTCTGAAAGGCTAGGAGGTGATGATGTGGCTTGAAAAATCACCTATTTCAGTAATAATTATAGGCTGTTTAATGGTAATTTATTCGCTTTTTTATGTAAAGGAAGAGGTTCTCAATATAAGGATGGAACTTGCTCAAGTGCAAAAGCAGGTTCAGCGTGAAGCCGATTCTATTAATATATTAAAAGCAGAGTTTTCTTATTTGACTTCCCCTCAAAGACTAGCTGCATTAAATGAGAAATATATTAAATTAGGTGAAACTAAATTAGCTCAGATACAAACAGATTTATTAGAAAATAAGTCTGAGGCTCCAATTAGGTTAGCGCAGAACCGTATTAAGAAAATTAACTGGCGCTATAAAAAAGGTCCAACAGAATATATAACATTGGTGTCGGCAAAGAAGAGAAGATAATATAATACTTAGATGGGCAACCAACATTATGAATATTAGTTCATTCATTAACAGCATCATAGATATGAGGAATAATAAAGATTCTTTATTTTACTGGCGTACTTCCCATATTACTATACAAAAACGTATCAATTTTTTAATTTTATTATTCTCGATATTATTTTTTAGCCTTTGTGTTAGGTTGTTGAATTTATCCGTATTATCAAAGGAATATTTGAGAAGTAATACTCAAACACTAACAAAGCGTCTTAACATAACTGATCGTAATGGTAATTTACTAGCGGTAAATTTATCGTCAGCCTCTTTGTATGCAAACCCTAAAAAAGTACTATATCCAGAGCATGAGGCACAAAAGCTGATCAAAATTATTCCTTCGTTGAATAAAAAAGAAGTGCTTAATAAATTGCGTAGTAAAAAAACATTTGTTTGGATTAAGCGAGATATAACGCCTTTAGAACAGCAGAAATTATATAATTTAGGCTTAGTTGGATTTGGGTTTGAGCGAGAGCAAAAACGTTTTTATACCTACGGACCCTTGCTTTCACACGTTGTTGGTTATGTTGGGCGTGACTTATGCGGTTTAGCTGGAATAGAAAAATTTTATGATAAGTTTCTAACTAGCCAACCAGAAGTTGAAGATCGTAGTGATTTTGGCAATAAATTGCAGTTATCTATTGATGTAAGGATGCAAAATATACTAAGTGATGAACTAGATAAAACAATCAAGAAATTCAGTGCCAAAGGTGGCTCTGGAATAATTCTAGACCCTAATAATGGAGAAATATTAGCCCTAGTTAGTAAGCCAGATTTTGACCCTCATTATCCAGGCAAAGCTAAGCCAAAACAATTATTTAATATGGCAACCCAAGGCGTCTATGAAGTTGGATCTAGTATGAAGGGGCTAACGGTAGCAATCGGTATTGATTCGGGAAAAACGGCAATTACGGATGCGTATAATTTAAGCTATATGAAAGTGAAGGGATTTCAGTTAAAAGATACGTATAAGCTAGAAGGGTGGCACTCATTGCCATATATGTTTATTAAATCTACTAATATTGGTATGGCTCAAATTATGCTAGAAATTGGTAAAAAGGATCTGATGGATTATTTGCGAAGGTTAAGGCTGCTTTCCCCACTTAAAATAGAATTACCAGAAAGGGCTAGGCCATTATTTCCTGATTATTCACGCCTAACTGACTTAAGCCTTACAACTATTTCTTACGGTTATGGTATTTCCGAAAGTCCAGCTCATTTTGCGCAGGCAATGATTCCGATGGTTAATGGTGGCATTTTATACCCAATAACACTAATTAAAAGAAATAAATTGGTAAAAGGTACAAGGGTATTTAAAGAATCAACATCAAATGATTTGAAAAAAATAATGCGTCTTGTAGTATCTACTGGCACAGGTAAAAAAGCTGGAGTTGATGGTTATTATATAGGGGGTAAAACTGGAACAGCAAATATTGCAGTTAACGGAAAATATGATAAAAGTAAAAGAATATCTTCTTTTGTTGGGATAATGCCAGCTTCTAAACCGCAATATTTAGTCTATGTGGTTCTTAACGAGCCAGTTGGTATTAAGGAAACGTTTGGTTTCGCTGGAGGTGGTTGGTCGGCAGCCCCTACGGTTGGTGCGATTTTTAAAAGAATGATATCGCTATTAGGTCTTCCTAAAATGGACCCAAATAGTCAAGAAATTAAAGAACTAAATGATATAGAGTATAAAATTTATAATGAAACATAAGTTAGAAGAATATTTCAGAAAGCTTAAAATTAATCATATTACAGCTAATTCAAAGGAAATAGAGAGTAATAGTGCATTTTTTGCTATTAAAGGCCTTGTTCATGATGGTAATGAGTATATCAATGAAGCTATTTCTTCCGGCGCAAAATTAATATTTACTACTCAAAAAGATTTAGCTAATGATCATAATATTATTTACCTTGAAAATACACGCGAGGCAATTGCACTAGCAGCTGAAATAATTTACCCCAACACCCCCCCTAAAATAGTAGCCGTCACAGGGACTAATGGTAAGAGTTCGGTGGTTTCGTACGTGCATCAGATCTTATCATTACTCGGTAAAAGAAGTGCTTCGATCGGTACGCTTGGAGTTGAGTGTAATGTTGTTTTTGAGCAAGTTTCAACAGATGGATTAACAACTTACGACCCAGTAATATTTCGTAAATTATTGCATAATTTGTATGCAGCGGGTGTTGAATATGTTGCGCTAGAAGCATCTAGCCATGGTCTTGATCAAAATAGATTGGGAAATTTAAAAGTTGATTGCGCTGGATTTACTAATTTATCGCAAGACCATTTGGAATACCACAAGACAATGGATTCATACCTTGCTGCAAAAATGAAACTATTCACTACTCACCTAAAAAGAGATTCAAAAGCTCTTATTGATAAAGAAATTAGTGTTTTTAAGCAAGTTGTTGCTCAGCTTAGTTCTGAGTCTATTGAATGCGAAGTCATAGGTGATGATATTGAAATAATTGAGGTGTTGGGTTCAATTAGAGAGCAGAGAGTAAAGTACTCTATTGATAATAAAATATATGAATTTAATACAAATATTATCGGTTCATTCCAAGCAAATAACTTATTAATGGCGGCAAGAATGGCATATCATTTAGGTATAAATTATAATCAAATACACGATGTTTTACCTAAGGTGGAAGCAGTATGTGGGCGTTTGCAAAAAATTGAATCAAATACTGAAATGAATATATTTATTGATTATGCTCATACTCCAGACGCTTTAGAAAAATCGTTGCTTGAGCTAAAAAAACTATGTCCAAACAAATCTCAGCTTATTGTTTTGTTTGGTTGTGGTGGAGACCGAGATCCATCAAAAAGGATGGTAATGGGGCAGGTTGCAACAAAAATAGCTAACCAGGTAGTAATTACTGATGATAACCCACGCACAGAAAATGCTGCAAATATACGTAATCAAGTTCAGAAAGGTGCTTTGGAAGCAAAAATAATCGGTAATCGGCGCTTAGCAATCCTAGAAACTATTGAATCTTTGAAAAAAGGTGATATTTTATTGATAGCTGGTAAGGGGCATGAAGATTATCAAATAATTGGTCATAAAAAAATACACTTAAGCGATATTGAGATTGCACAGGAGGCAATAGAGAAGTATGAATGTAGTTTGGAGAAGTAGTGATCTTGCAAAAGCATTATCCACTAAATTGAATGTAGAGTCCGTATATGGTGAGGTGAAATTTAATTCTCAGCATATTAATAAAGGCGATATATTTATTGCTCTTAAAAAAGATAAAAGCGATGGTCATAGCTATGTTAAAGATGCCTTTGAGAGAGGGGCCTCTCTTGCCATTATTTCTGATGATATAGAAAATATTGATAAAAATAAAGTGATTAAAGTTGAAGATAGTTTTATTGCTTTGAATAAAATGGCAAGGTACAAGCGCAAGAACTCAAAAGCAAAGTTCATTGCTGTTACTGGTAGCATTGGCAAAACTACTACTAAAAATATCATTAAGCAGATGCTAGATTTATATGGCAAAACATATGCAACTCCAGCATCTTTTAATAACTATTTAGGTGTGCCCTTAAGTCTTGCATCTATTCCAGCCGATGCTGAGTATGCCGTTATGGAGATAGGGATGAATGCAAAAGGTGAGATTGATCAATTAAGTGAAGTGGTGAAACCCGATATTTCATTGATTACCTCAGTTGATAAATGCCATATTGGTTTTTTTAAATCTTTATCGGAAATTGCTTCTGCTAAGTCAGAGATTTTTAATCATTTAGCTAAAGATAAAGGAATAGCCATACTTAATTCGTCTATGAACATGTTGGATCAGTGCCTTGTTCATGCTAAAAATTTAGGGGTTAGTGATATTTGCTTATATGGTTCATCAGAGCAAGATAAGGTTTATTTGTCAAATGTCGAAAGGTTAGAAAATGGTTCTTTGCGTTTAAAATACGTGATATCTGAGAGTGATTATGAAGTAGTAACAAAAATGATTCCGCCTTATTTTGCAGAAAATTTTGCAGCGGGTTTAGCAGTTTTAAACTCTTTGTCGTTGGATCCTGAGTTGGGGCTGAAAGCGATTGCTAATTTTGAGCCAGATCTTGGTCGAGGGAAGATAGCCGAAGCTACTGACGGTGATCGTAAATATGATATTATTTGTGATTATTATAACTCAAACCCTAAAGCCTTGGAATGTTCTTTATCTTACTTAGCGGAATTAAATAACCCTAATAAAGTAGCCGTGCTAGGATCAATGGGCGAGCTCGGTGAATTTGAGTCAGAGCTTCATGGGCAAATGATCGAGGCAATAAACAATTCTGGTGTAAAGAAACTATTTTTAGTTGGCCCTCCAATGCAAGATATTGCTGATCAGTTTGGTGATGGTATTCAAGTGTTTGATTTTAAAGATAGCGATCAATTGGCTGGCTCTATTAAGAGTAGTCTTAATGGTGGCGAATTGATTTTGATTAAAGGTTCAAGATTCCATAATTTTGAAAAAATTGCAAAGATGCTGGGAGTAAAAAATGCTTTATAATTTTTTGATAGGCTATGCTGGTCAATCGCATATAGCTAATCTGTTTAGTTATATAACTTTTCGTAGTTGCTTGGCTTTTTTGTTTAGTTTCATTGTTAGCCTGGTGGTGGGTAAATATTTTATTAAGTATTTAAAAAAGATACAGGTAAACACTCAACCAATCCGAGAGGATGGCCCAAAAACTCATTTGCAAAAAGTCGGCACTCCAACTATGGGCGGGGTAATTATAATATCAGCTACTACTATTACTACATTATTATTAGCAAATTTAACCAATGCTTACATTTGGACTGTTTTATTCGTGATGATTTCTTTTGGTTCTCTTGGCGCTATTGATGATTATCAAAAAATTATGTATAAGAGTAGCGATGGTATTAGCGGTAAATGCAAGTTGTTTATTCAGTTTTTCATTAGTATTATTGCATTTTTAGCAATATACTATTTTGCAGCTGATGCGTATCATACTAAGATTGCATTTCCATTTTTCAAAAATGTCTTTTTGGATTTAGGATATTTTTATTTCCCGTTTGCTATGGTAGTTATTACTGGCGCTTCGAATGCGGTGAACTTAACTGATGGGCTAGATGGCTTGGCAGCAGGGACTGTTGCAGTTGCAGTTGCGACGTTTGGTGTTGTTTCATATATAGTAGGTCATGTGTTATACGCACAATATCTGCAGATAATTTATGTGCCGTATGCTAGTGAAGTTAGTGTTTTGTGCTGTGCGATTGTCGGTAGTTGCTTAGGTTTTCTATGGTTTAATGCCAAGCCAGCTTCAATTTTTATGGGTGATACTGGAAGTTTATCTTTAGGGGCAACCTTAGGCACAATTAGCGTTATCACTAAAAATGAATTAGTTCTAGTGATTATTGGAGGGGTATTTGTCGTAGAAACTTTATCGGTTATTATACAGGTGTTATATTTCCGTATGACAGGGGGGAGAAGATATTTCTTGATGGCGCCAATTCATCATCATTTTGAACAAAAGGGCTGGTCAGAAACCCAGGTAGTAACACGTTTTTGGATAATATCAATATTGCTAGCAATTATTGGCCTCGCGTCTTTAAAATTGAGATAAAATTATATGTTTGGAAAAAACCCTAAAAGAGGAGTAGAAAAAGGTGATGGTAGTTTTTTGCAGGTGCAGACTATTTTTAAAACCCTGCAAGGTGAAGGCCCCAACACTGGTGTTCCATCAATTTTTTTACGACTTGGTGGCTGCAATTTAGCTTGTGACTTTTGCGATACTGAGTTTGAAGATTATAAAAAAATAAACACTATAGATATCATCAAAAACATTCAGAGCCTAAGTATTAATAAAGATGCTAAGCAAACAATATTTCTAGTAGTAATTACTGGTGGGGAGCCGCTGCGCCAGGAAATAAACCCTTTGTGCAAAGAGCTGCTGTCTTTGGGTTTTAAGGTGCAGATTGAGACTAATGGGACTTTATATCGATCTCTGCCTGAGGAGGTGGAAATTATTTGTTCCCCGAAAGTGTCTGCTGGTAAATATTTGTCAATCAGGCCAGATTTATTACCTAACATAACGGCTTTAAAGTTCCTGATTTCAAAGAGTAAGGTCGAGTATTCAAACGTCCCAGATTTAGGGCAAAAAAATTACAATATAGAAGTATTTGTGCAGCCAATGGACCAATATAAGGAAGATTTGAATATAGAAAACAAAAAATTAGCTGTTGATATTGCAATTAATAATGGTTATCGTTTGTCATATCAAATACATAAAGAATTAAATATAGAATAAAATGCAAAAAAAAGCAGTAATATTAGTAAGTGGTGGCCTTGACTCGTCAACAGTTCTTGCGATGCTGGATAAAAAGGGGTATGAAATTCATGCTCTTAGTTTTAATTATTCGCAGAATAACGTTGTCGAATTAAAAAAAATCAAAGAGTTCTTGAAAGGTTATAATGTGGTTCAGCATAAAATAATTAATTTTGACTTATCACTATTTTCAACTTCAGCTCTTACAAGTAAACAAACCAAAGTGCCAAAATATAAAAACTCAAAAGAAGTTGGGAATGCAGTTCCAGTGACTTATGTTCCAGCGAGGAATACTATATTTTTAAGCGTTGCTCTTGGCTATGCTGAAACTATTGGTGCAAGCGATATTTTTCTTGGTACGCATGCAAGTGATTCAGCAAATTATCCAGATTGTAGGCCTGAATATATTAAAAGTTTTGAGAGTATGGCTAATTTAGCAACAAAACAAGGGGTTGAAGGAAATAAAATCAATATTAATGCGCCATTAATTGACATGAGCAAGTCAGAAATAGTAAAAAAGGGACTAAAGCTCGGTGTTGATTACTCTAAAACTATATCGTGCTACGATCCAACTGATGAGGCAGACTCATGTGGAGAATGTCTTGCTTGTAGAATTCGTCAAGATGCATTTGCTGCGAATAATGTTCCTGACCCAACAACTTATAAATAATATTGTTCTATGAACTTTAACTGTTTTTTTCAACCTTTTCCAGTAATAGAAATTGATGAAATCTCTTTGCGAGAAATATCAATCGACGATTTTCGCGAATATTATGCTTATATGAATAATATAGAAATGAAAAAAGTTTTAAGTGTAGAGCATATTCCATCTACACTCGATAGTGCGCAAGAAGAATTAAGATATTGGCGTAGCTTGTTTCGTGAAAAGAGAAGCATTTATTGGGGTATTGTCAATGAGCAGGACGAGCTAATTGGTACAGCAGGGTTTAATAATATTTCTTTTAAAAATTTAAAAGCAGAGATAAGTTATGATCTCAGTGCCCAGTATTGGGGACGTGGGTATATGCTTAAAGCTATTAAGTCAATAATAGATTTTGCGCAACATCAACTTGGTTTAGTAAGGATTCAAGCAACCGTTACGATTGAGAATGATAGGTCGATTAAGTTACTTGAAAGATGTGGATTTTTAAAAGAAGGTTTACTTGAAAAGTATGAAATAGTCGATGGTAAACATAAAGATTATTTTATTTATTCTAAGATACTCACCTGATCTCTGCTAACATATAGCAAATTAAACTCAAGAGTTGTGGTTTTAGTTTGATAATGCTATAGTTCAAGGCAATAAAATTTGATAATAGTTATTATGAGAGTTGATGTTGCAATAATTGGCGCGGGCCCAGTTGGTTTATTCGCTGCTTTTCAAGCAGGCATGCTTGGTATGAAATCTTGTGTTGTTGATGCATTAGATTGTATTGGTGGGCAGTGCAGCGCATTATACCCTGAAAAACCTATTTATGATATACCAGGATATCCAAATATTCAAGCAGCAGAGCTTGTCTATAATTTAAAAGAGCAGGCCTCCCGTTTTGACCCGGAATACTTATTATCGCGTCAAGTTAACTCCTTATCAAAAGATGGAGATTTATTTCGCCTTAGTACTTCAAAAGGGGATGTAATTGAAGCAAAAATAGTTTTAATAGCTGCAGGAGCGGGTTCTTTTGGCCCTAACCGCCCCCCCCTTAAAGGGATTGAAAAATATGAAGGTAAGTCTGTTTTTTATCTAGTTGGTAAGCGCGAAGAGCTAGCTGGCAAGAGAATAACAATAGCTGGTGGTGGTGATTCAGCTATTGATTGGGCAATATCACTATCATCAATTGCAAAAGTAACATTAGTGCATAGAAGGGCTAAGTTCAGAGCAGCGGATGCTAGTGTTAAAGAGCTATATAGGCTTTCAGAGGAAGGGAAGATAAATTTAGTAATTAACTATCAGCTAAGCGCTTTGGAAGGTGACGCTGATCATTTAGAAAAAATTGTTGTCTCAGACTTAGATGGCAATGAGAAAGTTATTGATACTGATATATTATTACCGTTCTTTGGGTTAAAACAAAATCTAGGTCCAATTAATGATTTTGGTTTGGATATTGAGCAAAACTACCTGAAGGTGAAGCAACCCAACTATGAAACAAATGTGCCGGGTATTTATGCTGTTGGTGATGTTGCAAAATATGAGGGTAAGTTAAAATTGATATTAACTGGTTTTGCAGAAGTTTCTTCGGCGTTGCATCATTCGTATAGCCGTGTTTTTGACGGTAAAGCCTTGCATTTTGAGTATTCAACTTCAAAAATCAACTAATTAAATTCAGTATAGTGTTTTTGTGGCAGTCTATAAAACAACAACATTTTATTTTAATTTACTATAGTAAATTAAGTTGAAGTTTGCGCATTTTCTATTTCATCTTTTTTGACTTATTGATCACCTTTTTACCTTTAAATGGGTTAGCATCAAAAGGTCAAAAGCTACCCACTAAATCAAAAAATATTTCCTATAAAAAACTCAGACCTCAATTTAATTCACTATATACATACACTCGTAATTGTGTAAAAAATAGACCCCGGATTTGAACCCGAGATCTATAAAAATTAGTAGCTTCAAAATTACCATAAGCGGCGCTTATTAGCTTTTTATTCTGCTGGTTCTGTCTCTGGTGAGTCGCTTCCTGCAGGAGCTAAACCTGCTTCACCATTATTCTTCACTGTTGAGGTTTCTTCTCCAGTGAAAATACTAGTAAGCCATGTAAACCAACCTTCATTAGCTGGTTCTTCTAATGTTTTAGAGTCCTTGCCTTTTTCACTATTATCTTTCACTGTTGGTTTATCTTTCCCAGTAAAAATACTAGTAAACCATGTAAACCAACCTTCATTAGCTGGTTCTTCTAATGTTTCAAGCTCAGGTTCTATAATCTTTTTATGTATTTTATCGCATTTAGATAAAGTATACTCTTCACGAAGTTCCACAGCTTCTTTTGAAACGTTATAAGCTTCATCATATTGCTGCTTAAGTTCATCATATTGCTGCTGAATTTCTTCATATTGCTGCTGAAGTTCATCATATTGCTGCTGCTGAAGTTCTCCAACTTGCTTAGATTTATTACTGTATTGAGCTTCAGGTTTTATAATTTTTTTAGCTACTTTATCAACTTGAAGTTGTTTACTCTCAAGTTCTGTATGGGCTTGAATATAATCTCTTTTTAGTTGTTGAAATTCTGCAGGATTTTTAAGCTGTTTAAGAGTTTTAGTATAGTCTTCTTCCAGCTGTTGAAGATCTTCATCAGCTTTAAAGCTTTCAAAAGCTTTATTGAATCGATCTTCAATTTGTTTAAGGGCTTGAGGGTCTTTATATTTCTTTAAAAATTCTGTAGATAAATATGCAAGACATTCTTGTTTAATATTGTGATTTGTATGCAATAAGAAATACTCCTCGAGTTCTTGCTCCACTACGCTAATATGATGTGCAATATCTACAGGGGTTGTATGAAAATGTAACATCTTGTCAATATCGTCTTTTTTACAGATCTTACCACCATACTCAACAAGCTCTGAAACATTAAAATATGAGGATATTTTATCTAATATATTACCATCGAGATGATAATTCACAGCCTCCAAATCACTCTTAAATTCCCCCCTGTTTTTGGCTTCAATAGTTTTGTTACTCCACTTTTGTAATAAATTCTTTGATAACGGTTTTGTACCTTCAGAGTAATTATTATTCTGCATCAACCGCACTAGATTAAAGGGGGGTGTTTTGTATAAATTGGAACTTAAAACATCATCCGATATTTTTAAACAAAAAATATTATTTTGCTCTATTGGTTTTGGCATTTTAAAACCTATTTTCTTATTAATTTAATTTTACTCGCAGATAAGGTATCATATCAGAGGTTATTAGTCAAATATTATTAATAATTGTTAACAACACCTTAAGGAGATTAATTTGTCAACGCGTCAAAAATAGAGTTATGATTTTACTTTGTGATTCGCCTTAAAACCTCTTGATATGCAGGTATTATTTTATCTTCTTTTCCTTCGTTGAGTAGTTCGTAGCATAGTTTTTCATTAGAATCTATATCCCATAATTTACAAGTATCTGGTGAAACTTCATCAATTAAAATAGGGACAAAGTCCTCGCCATTGAAAATACGACCAAATTCAAGTTTAATATCTATCATACGAAGACCAATAGCTGAGAAATAACCGGCTAAATAATCATGAACTCTAATCGCTGTTTGAGTAAGCTGCTTAAGCTCATATCGCGACATCCAACCAAACTGTACAATCTGCTGTTCATTGACCATTGGATAGTTAAGTTTGTTATTTTTTACTCGCCAATCAAGAATGGGGCTATCGAAGACAAAACCTTCTTCCATACCAAATTCTTTAATATATCGACCATTAGCGATAGTAGAAAGATGAATTTGAACGGGATAAATTTCAACGCATTGAATCAACTGCCTCTTCATGTTACTTTTTTCAATGAGGTGGTTATCAATACCAATAAGGCCTAGTTTTTGCATCAAATGAGAGGAAATAGAATTATTGATTACGCCTTTTCCAGGAATGGAGTAGGTTTTTCCATCAATACGCATTGTATCTTCAAAAGACATAATGAAGGCGTCTTCTCTTTCGGATTGATATAAGGTTTTGCTAGAACCTTGATAAATTTTCTGTTTCATTAAAATATAAAGTTAAATACTGATTTCATCGCCACCCAGCTAATCACCATTGCAAATGTTGCTATAGCAGTTCCAATTACCGCAATAGCGACTCCATATAAAATTACTAAGCCATCTCGATTCATTAGGCCTAATGACATAACTGTTATTCCCAAAGCTGGAATAGCATTAGTAAATGGTAGAGGTATTGCCACTGCCAGAGATGCAATCAAGCAAATTAATCCTAAAATTTGTTCGCAATATACTGAGCTAGCAAAATTATAACGTGGTTTAATATATTTTTCAACATATTCAACGATTGGCACAATCTTATCGCTAATTGTTTTTAATTTTGTATTTTGAATAGTATACGCATTAATAGTCTCTGGTAAGCGAACTTTTTTGCTACCAATTAACAGTTGAAGAGACAGAACTATTAAGGGAACACCCATTATTGTAGTGAACCCTGGTGGATAGGGTAGAGGGATAGCAACCGGTAAAGCAAAAAATATCATGGCAAGCAGGATGCCATTTTCATGAAAATCATGCATTAGCTCAGAAATTCTGGTTTTTTGCTCTAAGGGTTTTGTTCCCATTCTTTTAAGAATAACGGACGCAGGAGTGCTATGTAGCTTTTTGGTTTTTCTTTCTTTCATTTTCAATAACGCATTTAGATTGACCATATAATGACAACTATATTACATTAATAAGTAGAAAGATATTAAATTATAATTTTTAAATTAAAAAATTATTGTATTACTTTTGCAAGCAGTGGAAAATATTCAAAATTAATAAATAAATTTCTCTTGTATTGTCAAACAGAGTAACGTAAAACAGATACTTATCAATACAGATAAAAAATTCCTATGCAGAAACAAATTATTTACTCTAGCTTTATTATACGGGTCTTATCCTTGGCAATAGATTTACTGCTAATATCTTTTACTATCTCGAGGCTTAGTATGATTTTAATGAATATGATTGCATATTTTCTATTTCAAGATTTTGCGCAAAGTAATGATATTAGTTTACTTAGCTTATCGGCAAATAATTGGTCGTCTATGGAATTTTTGGAATATATTAAGTCATTTGATGATCCATTGATGCAGCTATTACCGCTTTATATTTCTTCATTGGCTATAACAATATTGCTTAATGGCGTTTATTTTGTATTTTTTTGGTGCAAATACCAAGCCACGCCAGGGGCGATGATCCTCAATACACAAGTTGTTAATAAAGATAATTTGGAGGCTCTTTCGCTTAAGCATTCAATTGCCCGGTATGCAGGATTTTATATAGCTTTTTTAGGTATATGGTCGATGTTTTTTAACAACCAAAAAATGGCTTGGCATGACAAAATGGCTGGCAGTATAGTGATAAAAAAGTGATTTCACCTTTCTCCCGCGCTGATAATAAAATCATTTTCGTTTGATGAAAAAAGAAAATTATTAGAAATATTATGATCTAGGCTAGACATTGTATCTATTATATAGTCTTCAATAATAAATTCAAATTCAACACTAGATTCAGAGTTAATATGGTCAATACCAAAATTTCGATCAAACTCATTGCTAGATTCTGAGTTTACAAGGTCCATATCCTGTGAACTATAATCATTTTCTATCATCGCTTTCATTAAGAATTAGTAAATTTATATTAATCTTTATATTAAAATAAATAACAATAGTCAATAACTATCTTAATTTTTTACCAAATATTAACCCAAAAGCCATGATAGTAATGGATAGCCATATCAAGCTTATAAAAGGCTGAAAGTGTATTGAAGCGTGTATAGTGGAATCTTTATCTACCCTAGAAATAACCGCATAAATATCATAAAATAAGTAAGAAAATATATCCACCTCTTGTGAAAGTGTGTTCTCAATTTTATATAAACGATTTTCTGGTTTTAATATATTGATATTACCTTCTTCTTCGATTTTAAAAATAGCTATTTGGCGATAATAATTATCATTTTGCGAAAATTTAATATTTTGCAGGGTGATAGTTTTTTCTCCTTGTTGTATTTGGTCTCCAACTTTACCTATAAATTCTATTTCTTGCGCCAAATTAACATTAAGAGTAACAAATAGAGCTAGTAAACTAAAGCCTAAATGCCCTAGACAGAATGATATTGTGGCCTTTGTGACAGCCTTTCGTAAGTAACCTGATTTGCCTAAATAATATTGAATAGTTGAGAGCGATAAGAAGATAGAGCACATACAAACAGCAATTGAGAGCCAGTTGAAATTTATTTTTAAATATAAATAGTAAGTGATTGCAGCGCTAAACAACAATAATAATAAACTAAATAATATCGCCCTTATTGATTGGGTATGGGGAGTGATTGCTGAAAGTAGTAATATAGGAATAAAAATTGGTAATAATATTACGTAAAAATACTGAACATCAATCACTACATCTTGAGCATAAAATATATAGCAGTAAATAGGGTATATTAATGAAATAACTATTATCATCAGCGCTAATACCCACAAGCAATTGCCAAGATTTAATAAATATGTTTTAAAGTTAGTTTGAGATGCTGATCCTATAAAATTAGTTCTAATTATAACAGCCCCAGATAATGCGGTTAGTACTAGGCATATAGACAATAAAGCTGCGCCCCTGACTGGTGAAAAAGCAAATGAATGTACAGAGCTGATGATGCCGCTACGAACAATAAAGGTGCCGTAAATAATTAGTAAAAAGCTGACAATAGATAATAGGATTATGCTTTTCTCATTATTTTTATTCAAAGAGTAGGCGATAAAAGAATGATACAAAGCAATTCCGCAAAGCCATGGCATGATGGAAATATTTTCTACGGGGTCAAAAAACCAATAACCACCCCATCCAAGTTCGCGATAAGCCCACCAAGCCCCCAAGCCAATTCCTATTGTTAATAGAAACATAGCAATATTCAAGAGATTTTTATTTAGTGTAAAAACATTCTCCTTCTCTCCATAACCTAGTAATAAAACTATGGAGCTAATAAAAAGTGGAGCAAAGCAGATGTTTCCTAAGTATAAGATCGGAGGGTGGATGGACAGGGCCATGTCCTGGAGCATTGGGTTTAGGCCCAATCCAGTGTCTGGGGTAAATGAAAAGGAATCAAAAGGGTTTGATGTCGCTACTATCATTAATAAAAATAAAAGCTGAGCAAAAGAAGCAACGGATTTATACGAGGATAAAAATTTTCTTCCCATGCGCAGTGAAAAAAAGTAATAACCAAAATTTACCATTCCAAGTATACTAGTCCATAATAAAATAGACCCTTCATGGCTGGCCCAACTTGCAGATACTTTATAGATAAAAGGTAGCGTTGTACTAGAGTTAAGAAATACATTTTTAATACTCATGTCAGAGCTAATAAAAGCATATAGTAAGAGAATAAAACTGATGGATGGAAAAATAGAAGAGGTTGCAAAGAACCAATATTGCCACCTATGTTTAAATAGCGCAAGGAATGAAAAAGCTGCTCCCAAATATAGTAAAGAGTGACCTAGAATACTAGTCATTATTTTCTTCTATCTGTTCCTGAATTATAATTTTTACCGATCTAATGCAGTTTTTTGACTTTTTATGTACAATTAATTTCAGGTTCTGGTGAATAAAAGCTTCTCCTTGTTCAGGTATTTTGGCCATGTTATGGATAATAAAGCCAGCTAGGGTATTCGCTTCGTCATCAGGAATATTCCAGTTTTGCTCGCGATTAAGATCACGTACTGGTATTTCACCATCAACAATAAGAATATTATCTGATAATTTAACTATGCTATGCTTACTTGAGTCGTGCTCGTCATAAATTTGACCAACAATTTCTTCTAAAATATCTTCTAGGGTAATTATTCCCTGCAAATCGCCATACTCGTCCACCACACATGCTAGGTGGGTTTGCCCAGACTTAAACATATGCAGCTGGTGGGTGACTAGGGAATTATCTGGTATAAATAAAGGATTATTCAACAATTCCTTGATATTAATTTTTTTCAAATCCCCTTTTGAGTGATAAACTTTATTCATCAAATCGCGCACGTGAAGTATGCCAATAATATTATCATGATTATCTTTCCAGAATGGAAAGCGGCTATGTTCAGAGGTAAAAACAATTTCAACTATTTTCTCAATAGGTGTGTTGATGTCAATTGCAAATATTTTGCTACGATGCACCATGATATCGGCAATTTCCATATCTCTGATGTTCAGAATGCCTCCAAGCATGTCACGATCATCTTTAAATACATTCCCTTCATGCATGTGATGCTCAATCACTCCGCGTACTTCATCGGCGGCGGAAACTTGCTGCTGCAGATTAATGCGAAATATAAAGCAGAAGAATTTAATGATATAAGATAAAGCAACATTAACTGGCTCCAATATCTTTAATAAAACAACTAAGATTGGCGAAGCAAATAGTGCAACTTTTGTGGATTTTGCCACAGCAATAGCTTTTGGTATAACTTCTGAAAAAACAATAATCAGAAAAGACATGACAATAGATGAGATTATTGTCCCCATATCATCGCCGTAAAGTTCGATGAATAAACCAGTGGCAATTGTAGTGCATATGGTGTTAGCAATACTATTACCCACTAACAGGGTGCTTATCACTTTTTCTTTGATCTTTAACAGCGATAACAAAACACTAGCTTGCTTATTTCCTTCTGATTTTAATTTTTGAATATAACCAGGGGAGGCAGCGGTTATGGCAGTTTCAGTTGCTGATATAAAGGCTGCTATTGCAAGAAGCAATATAATTACAGATATAATAATAAAAAACATTTATTTTGTATTTTTTTAAAAAAATAGTTACTAGATTTCATTTTAGTTGATATGATCTTCATTTATCAACAACTAAGCTTATGAGGAAAATCATATGTCAAAAGACAACGAACTGCAAGATTTATTAGATAAAACATACACCACAAAAAGACCAACAGTCGAAGCAATGGAAGAAATTCTGTATAAACCGATTCCTGTACTTGATCATGGCTTTGTTCGAGTAGTTGATTATATGGGTGAGGATAACTCTATTGTTCAGGCGGCTCGCGTGTCTTATGGTAAGGGTACAAAAAAGACTTCACAAGATAAAGGTTTAATCAACTATTTGATGCGCCACAGACACACAACGCCTTTTGAAATGTGCGATATTAAGTTCCATATTAAACTACCAATCTTTATTGCGCGTCAGTGGATTCGTCACAGAACTGCTAGTGTAAATGAATATTCAGCGCGCTATTCGATTCTAACTGATGAATTCTATATCCCTTCGAAGGAGCATTTAACTCCTCAATCGCTAGTTAATAAGCAGGGTAGAAGTGATGATAAATTATCTGAAGCTGAATCTAATAAGGTTCTAGATATTTTGCGCAATGATGCGGCTCATTGTTATAAAAATTATATCGAGATGATGAATGAAGATGAGCAAGGCAATGTTATTGATGAAAACACTACAGGAATTACTCGCGAACTTGCTAGGATGAATCTAACGCTAAATACTTACACCGAGTGGTATTGGAAAATTAATTTGCATAACTTGCTGCATTTTGTTGCACTTCGAGCTGATCCTCATGCTCAGTACGAGATTCAGGCATATGCAAAAGTGATGCTTGATATCGTAAAAAAATGGGTTCCGTTTGCCTACGAGTCATTTGAAGAGCATGTTATTAATGGCACACGCATTTCCCGCAAAGGCATGGATGTGATTAAAAATCTAATTGACGGTAAAGATGTTACTCAGGAAAATAGTGGAATGAGTAAAAGAGAATGGGCTGAGTTAATGGATATTTTAAAGAAGTAACTGTTTTATAAGCTAAAGACTCTGTTAAACTATCGGAGTCTTTAGCCCTATTAGAAATATATTTTAGTCAGCAAAGCAATCTTGTGGATCAAAATCTAAATAGCTCTGATGGTTTTCAAAAAAGTAAAGAGAAAAGGGGGTATTATTGCCGTGATGAAGATGCCAGGTACTCATTCCTTCTAGTTCACTCATGGCTAAATACTTAAAATCTTTTGCTTCTTCAATTTCTTCTACTGCTTTTTGTTGATCATTCATTATTTATACTTTTTTAATTAATTAAGGGGCTAAACTAAGCTAAATTAACCGCTAAGTCAACATAAGTTATTAAAAATTAACTTAAATGAAAGAAAAATAGTAAAATGAATCAAAAAATAATAGTAGTTTGCGGCCCTACAGCCAGTGGCAAAACTCAGTTTGCGCATCAATTTGCTTTAAAAAATAATGGCGAGATTGTTAATGCTGATTCAATGCAAATTTATCAGCAAATTCCTATTATTACAGCTTCTCCTGAGGATAACCTTAAAAAGGAATTACCTTATCATTTATATAATTTCCGCTCGGTTGAGAAAGATTTTTCGGCCATAAAATATATAAACTTAGCCAGTTCAACCATTAAAGAGATTATTTCTCGAGGAAAGTTGCCAATTATTACTGGCGGAACTGGCATGTATATTGACATGCTTATCAATGGGTATAATCAGGTACCTGATGTGGATGTTGAAGTTAGAAAAAAGGTAAGGCGTCTGCACGCTGAAATCGGCCAGGAAAGATTTTTCACAGCACTATCAGCGCTAGACCCTCAGGTTACTCAGATTATAAAATCAAATGATGTCCAGCGTTCACTGAGGGCTTATGAGGTATTACAGTCGACTGGTAAATCTATTTTATACTTCCAAAATCAGCCGAAAAACAGGCCTTTTGAAGGTTTTGAGTTTGAATCTTATTTTCTTCGTCCCAAAAGAGAGTTTCTTTACAAAACTTGCAATGAACGTTTTTGTCAAATTTTCGAAAATGGGGCGGTAGAAGAGGTTGCTAGACTTAAAAAGCAATACCCAAACCTACAAACTTCTGCCACAAAGGCGCTAGGCATCAAAGAAATTAGCGATTACCTAGATGGTAAGATTACTAAAAAAGAGGCAGTTGATGGGGCTTCTATGCAAACTAGAAGATACGCAAAAAGACAATGCACATGGTTTAATAATCAGTTAGACTCTCCTTATATTATCGAGTTTGAGAATAAGGCTGAGTATATTAGTAAATTAAAATAAAGTGTTGTCATTTTCTCCTTCATCTCTTTATCTTTAAATGGGTTAGTATTACATTTTTAATTCATTATAACAAAAATTATTTAAAATTACTTTTTTATAACTTTAGATTATTTATTACTTGATTGTTAGTTAAAATGATGCTACCTTGAGTTCAAAGAAGTAAATTATTTAAATTAAAAGAGGTTTAACCATGGGTCGTAAGGACGAATATCTAACTAAAGTAGACAACCATATCGGATCAAAGATTTATAATTTAAGATTAGCTCAAGGCTATTCAAGAAAACAACTTGCTAGTATGATTAAGGTCAGCAATCAGCAACTTCATAAATATGAAACTGGTATCAACAGAATATGCGTTGGCAGGCTGATGATGCTTGCAAAAGCTTTGAATGAGGATATATCATATTTTTATGTGGACATGAACGAGAACGAAGAACAGCAACCAGCTAAGCTTGAGCATCAAAGAATGTGTATTGAAATTGCACGCAATTTTATGAAGATAGGCAGTAAAAAGCACCGCAAAGCCATTAACTCTCTGATTAAATCAATGATTGATATCGCCCCAAGTGCTTAAAATATTTGATTAGTGTGAAATCGTAAGGGTGAAATTAATTTACCCTTACTTATTCGTATGTGTTCACGTGAGCGGCTTAAAACCTATCAAAATTTTTATAAATTTAACCAAATAACCACGCTGCGCCAGCAAAGTCTTGTTCGTTATGGCTTGGCGCGTTTATGGGCCAATACTAAGGAGTTTTTATTCGAGTTAAGTCATATGTTTTAAGACGCTTATGTCAATAGATAACGTAATATTAGGCATTTGAAATGCATATAAATTAACTTTTTTAGACAATCATTGATTACTATTAATAACATTTGACTAACAACTTTTGATATGTTATTTTGCCTGCGAGTAAAAATTAAATTAACAAAAAATAGGTTTTTAAAATGCCAACACAAAATCAAAGTCTTTATTTAAAAGTGTCGGATGATCTTTACAATTCTGCTCCAAACAAAAAAGGCTCTTATTATCCAATTGATCCTAATAAAAAGCTCACTGATAGTTTTATTAAAGATTGGGTTAACAAAACTATTTCCAGCTCGGACAAAGGGAAATTTAAAAGTAATCTAGAACAATTTAATTATAGTTATCGGTTTGATACATTATACCAGAATAATGTATTAAAATTTATATCCTCAGATTTTAGTGTTTCAGAACTTGTTGAGTATAAAGGTAAGATTTGTAAAAAAGACGATATTGACGAGGCGTTACATTTTCATACCACTCCTGTAGATATTACAAATCACCTTAGCGTAGTGAAGACCACCTGTGAACAGAGGAACAAGTTATCTGAGGAGAGATTTAAAGCAAAAATAGAAGCAGAAGCAGAAGCTAAAGTAGAAAGTGAAGAAGCTAGTGAAGGTTGGTTTAAGTGGTTTGCTCATACTGCTACTTTTGGGCTATTTCGTGCAAAGGACAGCGAAGCAGCAGTGAAGGCTGATGAGAGTGAAGATAAAGTAGAAAGTGAAAAATCTAGCGAAGGTTGGTTTAAGTGGTTTGCTCATACTGCTACTTTTGGGCTATTTCGTGCAAAGGACAGCGAAGCAGCAGTGAAGGCTGATGAGAGTGAAGATAAAGTAAAAGATAGTTCTGGCCAAAAAAACCCTGCCAGTTTGTTAAATGATGTTAATGGAGCTAATGCAGAGTCAAATCCATCTGCTGGGCTATTTCGTGCAAAGGACAGCGAAGCAGCAGCGAAGGCTCATGAGAGTAGTTCTGACCAAAAAAACCCTGCCAGTTTGTTAGATTTAGATGGTGTTAATGGAGCTCATGCAGAGTCAAATCAACCCGCTGAAGCCTTAGAGCCTGTAGGACAACAAGGTGCTGGTTTAGATCCTATAGCATAATAAAAGTTCATAAGCACTGCTTATAGCGCTTATGAACACATATTGTGAAGCTAATAATTTTTATAGATCTCGGGTTCTCAAATCCGAGGTCTATTTTTTATATTCATTCACCCGAGCGTCTTAAAGACGGTATGTACTGATCACATAGATATAGTAAATTAAAATGAAATGGAAAATTGAAGGCGCTTTATTTTGATTTGCTATATTGCCTAACAGAAAGTGTGTACAGCTCATCTGGGTATTTATTTGCAATATCTTGGTGTGACCCCTAAAGTCCTAACATTTTATAGAGACAACCACACCTTGCCAGCAAAGCCTCGCTCGTTATGGCTTTTGAAATTAATTTACCTTACCTATTAACGTATTTTTTCAGAGCGTTGCTAAACAAGTCTTGACAATGGTGTGTAATATAAATTATCTGCTAATAAACAAATGTTCTATGGGTAGGTGCTATCTAGCTAATTTAAACCGTAACACTATCTGCATCACCAGCTAAATTAGAACCTGTTCCATCTTCTGAATTATCAGATATAGAATTAAACTGGTTGCTATACTCCGAATCAATTGATTTGCGCCATTCTTTCTGAGGCTCTCCCTCATGAATACGGTATTGCTCATTATATTGAGCAAGTTGATTGAATGAAAATGTAGAGTTTGTGTTGTTTCTGATAAATTGAGATTTAATACAACTGATAAAATCAATACAATGTTGAAGCATAAAAATTACTTTTTGTTAATTATAATTAAGTAATATTCTTATATACTTTTATTTTGGTTAAGTCAATAATTTTAATTAATAATTGGTTTAGTATGAATATAAGATAACTTATTGCTAGCGTGTAGCTACTGTTTTTTGCAGAGTTTTGTTGAATGTTAAGTAGAAAAAGAGTAAGAAAAGAAAATTAACAACAGCTCCAATAAAGACTGCTTTA